>VFSW01000521.1_pt1 | contig 56637 bp, 53 predicted proteins | sample 5358111 | NCBI WGS metagenome assembly VFSW01 (sample SAMN11554181, study PRJNA540505) | mine drainage metagenome | isolation source: sediment from site ElyBrook_90M | place: USA: Ely Copper Mine, Vershire, VT | collected 2017
ATTAATTGAAGGAGCCTGGGGTTTTGATTTGCTATGACCATTTGATTTTCGTCACTACCCTCCAGGAAAAACCATGATCTTCCATTGTCATTTGAAAATGCAATCAGTGAAGCTTGAATTTCCGCATCCGAACCTTTGTATGTGCCGTGCTGCACGTACGGAATGACTGACACCAGTTCTTTTTTGTCTTTAACTATTTTGCCATGTGTCCCATACGTAGTTTTTGATGGGTCTATTATTAAACCATTTGATGACCCCCTTTCAGCAATCCGCGCCAAAATTGTCACCATCTTGTCAGCACCACCAACACTTTGAACAAGGGATGGGAGCATAAATGAAGTCGCACAAATATAATCCTGAGTTTTAATGCAATCTGCGTATTGAGTCACTTTCTCATCGATATTCTCCCCAGAGCTAAATTTGTTATTGCTTGATTCCATCTCGGAACAAGCTGTAATAAAAAAAATTGTTGTGAAAGCAAGATATTTTTTATTCATGTTTGAACACGCCTCCTATTTATTTGTTTAATTTCATCTGTCCGGCACGAATACGTAACCAACTCCCCACACCGTCTGGATGTAGCTGGGATTTTCAGAGTCTTCTTCGATCAGGCGTCGCAACCTGGAAATCTGAACATCGATGCTGCGATCGAATACTTCAAGTTCCCGGCTCCTCGCCATATCCATTAGTTTTTCCCTGGAAAGGGGAGTGCGTGGATGGCTTACCAGTACACGTAGCAATGCATATTCGCCGCTCGTCAGGTTTATCGGAATACCATCGCGAGTCAGGGTCCGGTTCGCCAGATTGAATTCGAAGGGCCCGAATTGCACTAAGGCTGGCCCTCCGGGCATGGCTCCCGGAGCACCTGGGAGCGTAGGCACGGGCCTCCGTTTCAGGACGGCGCGCACCCGGGCGAGCAGCTCGCGCGGACTAAATGGCTTGGAAAGGTAGTCGTCAGCGCCCATTTCAAGCCCCATGATTCGATCCACATCATCTCCCTTTGCGGAAAGTATGATGATCGGAATATTGTTTGAATTGGCACGAATCCGTTGGCATACAGACAATCCATCTTCTCGGGGTAGCATCAGGTCAAGTACGAGGAGATCGAAGCGCTCTCTATCCATGATGCGATCCAGTGCTCCAGCATCCGGAACGACACTGACGTGGAAGCCATGCTCGTTGAGGTACCGTTTGAGGAGTTCCCTAAGACGCATGTCGTCGTCCAGAACTGCTATTTTCTGAAGGCGTTTTTCCATTTTGCAATGTCCTCAGCACGCTCCTGAATCGCAAGCAATCTCAGAAATTCGATGGCTTGGACGGCGGTTCTCATGAACTCTCCTCAAATAAAACCAGTCTGCGCGATAATGCTTTCCAAAAAATTAAGCCGCATTAAATTGTTTCTGGATGTTACTACAAAGCATCGTCTGTTAGCGCTTCATCTTTTCAGGTACTGAGCTTGAAAGAATTTTGGTGTGGTGCTTCTTGGAAGGTAGCTTCCATTCCACTGATCATTGTTATGGCAGATGTGTTTTCCATTTATACATCTTTTCACCTTGATAAAACTCTTTGCAACTTTATTGTGAACCAAAGCGATGTATGACGCGTCACATCGTTGCAAGCATTCACACAACAACACAACAACGAGGTGCATCATGTTGAAATACCGCATAGCAATTGCTTTAGTTCCATTGGTCCTTTCCACAGCCGCTTTGGCCGACACTGGTACGGGCACCTACATCGGTGTAACTGCGGGGCAAGCTCAGATGTTGGGCAATGGGCTTTCTAATGATTCGGGAAACTCGCTAGGCGTGTTTCTTGGCCAAGATTTTGCTCGCTGGAAAGGTATTACCTGGGGTGCGGAAGGAGCCTATAACACGATGGGGAATTTCTCCGGTTTGGGCTTTAGCGGGCACTCTACTGAAGCGGATATCTCCCTCATCGGAACCTACTATCTGGATCAGGCCAACAGGTTGGGGGTTTATGGCAAGGTGGGTTACGACCACACCTGGGTTTCAGTGGCAGGGAATAACAATTCTGAGGATGGAGCTACGTACGGAGCGGGGCTACGTTACTTCATAACGCCCAAAGTGGAAGGGCGCTTCGGATACCAGTATTACGGCATCGGAGGTTCCAACGTCCTGTCCAATCACGATTCCGGCTGGAGCCTGGGCGCAGCCTATCATTTCTGATTAGTAGGGCCTCTTGGCACGAAGCCGTCTTGGGGCGGCTTTTTCTTGTGTGCCCGGCAGGGGTTATTTGGGAGTGAAAGTTCTCTACTCCACCGTCACGCTCTTGGCCAGATTTCTGGGTTTGTCCACGTCGGTGCCGCGCTGACAGGCCGTGTGATAAGCCAGCAACTGCAACGGCACCACATGCATGACAGGACTCAGGATGCCTTCGTAATCCGGCATACGGATAACGTGCAACCCCTCGGCCGAAGTGAATTGGCTGTCATTGTCTGCCAGCACATATAACTCGCCGCCTCGTGCTTTGACTTCCTGCAAATTGGATTTAAGTTTTCCCAACAGGGCATCGTTGGGTGCCACCGCCACCACCGGCATTTCTGCATCCACCAGGGCCAGTGGGCCATGCTTTAGTTCGCCCGCCGGATAGGCTTCGGCATGGATATACGAAATTTCCTTGAGCTTTAGGGACCCTTCCAGAGCAATGGGGTAATGCACGCCGCGCCCCAAAAACAGGGCGTGATTTTTTTTTGCAAAGTGCTCGGCCCAAATCTTCAATTGTGGTTCCAGATTGAGAACATGCTGCACTTTGTTGGGCAGACGACGCAGCGCATCCAGATATTCGATTTCGGCTTCGCGAGAAAGCACGCCACGAAAACGCCCCAGAGTAACCGCCAGTGCAAACAAGGCCACCAACTGCGTTGTAAAGGCTTTGGTGGAGGCCACACCAATTTCCATCCCGGCACGGGTTAAAAACGTCAGGGTGGACAGACGCGTCAAAGCGCTTTCGGGGACGTTGCATATGGCGAGGGAATGGCGATGTCCCTGCGCCTGGGCATGCTTGAGTGCTGCCAGCGTGTCGGCGGTTTCGCCGGACTGCGAGATGGTTACGATGAGTGTGTGCGGATTGGGTACGGAATCCCGATACCGGTATTCACTGGCCACTTCGGCCGAGCAAGGCACTCGTGCAATCTGTTCGATCCAGTAACGCGCCACCAATGCCGCATGGTAGCTGGTACCGCAGGCGATGATGGCCACGCTGTCCAGATCGGCCAGCACCGCATGCGCAGCATCTCCAAATAACTGGGGCACAAATCCCAGCGCCAGCACTTTTTCCACCGTATCGGCAATGGCGCGCGGTTGCTCGGCAATTTCCTTCTGCATGTAATGCGCATAGGGGCCAAGCTCGGCCGTATCGGCCGAAACCTTGCTGATATGCGAAGTGCGCGACACGGGTTTGCCCCTGACATCGGTGATGGTGTAACCCGCCAGCGTGATATCCACCACGTCGCCTTCTTCCAGATAGAGCATGTTTTGCGTCACCGCAATGAGGGCAGCGGCATCCGACGCCAAAAAAAATTCGCCTTCTCCCAACCCGATCAACAACGGGCTGCCCAGACGCGCTGCAAGAAGGCGGTGCGGTTCGTGCTCACAGACCACCGCAATGGCGTAGGCCCCCTGCAACATTCCAGCCGCTTCGCGCGTGGCAAGCGCCAGGTCTTGATGGCGGACGTAACAGGAATGCACCAGGTGCGCGATGACTTCCGTGTCGGTTTCTGATTCAAAGGGGTATCCCTGCTGCTGCAACTGACTGCGCAGGGCTTCGTAGTTTTCGATGATCCCGTTATGAACGACCGCGATGCCATCACGGCTTTGGTGAGGATGGGCATTGCGGATACTGGGAGCCCCGTGGGTGGCCCAGCGGGTATGGGCAATGCCCAGATTGCCCGACACCTGTTCGGCGTGGGCCTGCGCTTCGAGTTGCGCAACGCGCCCGATGCTGCGCACGCGGTGCAATCCCCCGTTGATGATGGCCAGTCCCGCCGAATCATAGCCCCTATACTCCAGGCGCTTTAACCCTGCGATCAGAAGGGGAACCACATTGCGCCGGGCCACGGCGCCGACAATGCCGCACATATCGCGTTTGCCTTGTTGGAGGAATTCAAACAGCCATTATAGGGGCGGTTGGGGTCAGACCTCAAAGGTTGGGGTCAGACCTCAAGCTTGAGGTCTGCCCCCAACTGTGCGCGCAGCCCTTCGGGCACAACTGCGACAGTAACCTGGTACGCTGCATGATCCACGCCGGCACTAATGGCTGCCCCTGCCTTCAAAGATGCCATCATGGCAGCATTCAATTCATAGCGCAGAAAATGCACGGTGGAGGTTTTGGTTTCGTTTTGGCGCTCCAGATCTTCATCCGCAATGGGCGCGATGCGCGGGTGGCCTGCCACCTGCATCCAGACGCAGTTTTCAATTCCTTTTAACCGGCCCAGCATGCGCGCCCGCTCCACCAGGTCTTCATACTCAATCAACAGGGTGGCCTTCCAGTTGCTGCCATCGGGAATGAGCGGATTGTAGGTGTCCAGCTCGTCCTGTATGCCCTCCTCTTCGAAGATGCGTTCAATGCGCAGCATTTCCTGCACCTGGTAGCGCATGGTGAGTTCATCTTCGAACAGCAGCGTGATATGTTCGCCCAGATGCAGGGTGCGGGCACGTTTATGGGCAATGACTTTGGCTCGAAACTGTTTACGCTCGCGCGCGTAGGCTTCGAGGGTCATCAGGCTTTGGCGGGTGATGGCGGTCATGATTTCATTTCAATCCGTAGGCAATGCGCAGTAGCGAGATGGGATGTTGCTTTTCATGGTCCTCTTTCATTCCCTGCAGAATATGGCGAGAGGCAATTGGGCAGTCCGAGCTGACATAGTCCGGAGTCTGTTCCTTCATCCGATTGAACACCGGACCACCAATTTTCATGGACATCTCGAAGTGTTCGCTCTTCACCCCCCAGGTGCCGTCGTGTCCCGCGCAGCGTTCCACCGTGTTGACCGTGGTGTCGGGAATTCGCTGCAGCAACTCTTTGGTCTTAAGGCCAATGTTCTGTACGCGCAGGTGGCAGGGCACATGGTAGGACACGTGGCCCAGCGACTGGGTGAAATCGGTTTTGAGAAGACCATCGGCATGACGCAACGACAGGTATTCAAACGGATCGAACATGGCCTCCGCTACCGCCTTCACCGCCTCATCTTCCGGATACATCAGCGGGAGTTCCTGTTTGAACATCAGCGTGCAGGAGGGGATTGGGGTCATGATGGCGTAGCCGGCGCGCGCCACTTCGGCTAGCAGCGGAATATTTTTTTCCTTAAGCGCGGCCACACTTTCCAAATCACCCAATTCCAGTTTGGGCATGCCGCAACAGGCTTCCTTTTCCAGAAGGCGTGCGGGAATCTCGTTATGCGCGAGCACCTTAAGAAGGTCAAAACCAATGCCAGGCTCGTTGTAGTTGATGTAGCAGGTGGAATACACCACCACCTTTCCCGGGGTCTTTGCACCATCACGCACCGGAAAATCCTCATGGGGATTCGCACGCTTGCGAAAAGTTGCCGAGGTATAGGTGGGCAGCTTGCGGCTACGATGAATGCCCAGCGTCTTGTCCATCAGTGCCCGCGTCACACCGTTATTGTTAGCGGCGTTAACCATCTGCACAACCACCGGAATTGAAGCCAGTTTGCCCAGTGCATCCGTACTGGTCAGTAACCTGTCCCTGAAGTTTGGTTTGCCTTCCTTAAACTGCACCGCCTTGGCACGCAGCATGGTGTGGGGAAAATCGAGGTTAAACGGATGCGGGGGCGTGTACGGACACTTGGTCATGAAACACATGTCGCACAGGTAGCATTGATCCACCACATCCCATAACACGGTTTTGGGGACGTGTTGCAATTCGCCGGCGCCGGTTTCGTCCACTGCGTCAAACAGCAGGGGAAACGCATTGCACAGGTTGAAGCAACGACGGCATCCATGACAAATGTCAAAGATCCGTTCCATTTCTGCTTCGGTTTTGGCGTGGTCGTAAAAGTCGGGGGATTTCCAGTCAAGCGGATGCCGCGTTGGGGCTTCCAGATTGCCTTCTCTAGACATGGCGAGGCCTCTAATTGAGGCAACCCGGGCCCTTAACCCGAAAGCGTTGCCATTACTCGTTCAATTCTCCAGGACCTGACGTAGGTCCCGGAGGATTCATGCCACCTTAATCAACCAGAGCAGCAAGGGCTTGGCTGAAGCGGTTGGCGTGGGAGCGTTCGGCCTTGGCCAGGGTCTCGAACCAGTCTGCAATTTCGTCAAAGCCTTCTGCGCGTGCCGTCTTGGCCATCCCGGGGTACATGTCGGTGTACTCGTGGGTCTCGCCTTCGATGGCTGCTTTCAAATTCAGGCGGCTACTGCCAATGGGCAGGCCGGTTGCCGGGTCACCCACGGCTTCCATATATTCCAGATGGCCATGGGCATGGCCCGTTTCGCCTTCGGCGGTGGAACGAAAAACGGCAGCCACGTCATTTTGGCCTTCCACATCCGCTTTGGCTGCGAAATACAGGTAACGACGGTTTGCCTGGGATTCGCCGGCAAACGCGGCTTTCAGATTTTCATGGGTTTGGGTTCCGGCAAGCTTCATGACGTGCTCCTAAATATGTTAAATGGCGGATAAGTTTTAGACTTTGTCTAAACACAGACAGTGTACAAACAGCACCTGCCCGGTGTCAAGAACCAAATTGCCCGGAGGGTTGTGTTTCCTTCAAAACCCGCGAACGGGCCGGGTCTGGGCGCAGAAAAGAGGAGAGCTCTTTGAGGGCCAGTTGATAGACTTCGCGTTTGAATTCGATCACGCTGTCCAGGGGAACCCAGTAATCGTGCCAACGCCAGGCATCAAACTCGGGTTGTGTTGAGGCGCGCAGCGACACATCGGTGTCGCGCCCCACGAGGCGCAGCAGATACCAGATCTGCTTTTGACCACGGTAATTGCCACGCCAGTCGCGGCGAAGCCATTGTTCAGGCACCTCGTAGCGCAGCCAATTGCGGGTTCTTCCCAAAATTCGCACATGCTCGGGTTTAAGGCCGGTCTCTTCGGCCAACTCCCGGTACATTGCCTGCTCGGGGGTCTCGCCATGCTTGATTCCCCCCTGGGGAAATTGCCATGCGTGTTCGCGAACGCGCTTGGCCCAGAACACCTCGTTTTTGGCGTTGCACAGGATGATGCCTACATTGGCACGGTATCCATCCCTGTCAATCATGACACACCACCCAGCTTAATTTCATCTCACCCTATTGTTTCATATTTTATCAGGGGATTCCCAGCAATTTATGGGTCTGAACGCTTAAGCGCCAGCGCGGATGCGCGTGGCAGTAAGCGACGGCCGCTGCGGTGTGCTGTGCCTGCTTTGGCCCATCCATGGGTTGCAGTAAAAAATGTCGGAAATCGAGTCCTTCAAAATCCTGCGGAGACATCCCGGGCTGGGGGAATACCAACTTCAACTCATCGCCCGAGCGCAGCACCAGCGGCGCCCCGGCCTTGGGGCTGACGCAAATCCAGTCAAGCCCTGCCGGAGCGGGTTGCGTCCCGTTGGTTTCCACCGCAACCTCAAGGCCCAGCGCATGCAGCGCGTTGACGAGGGGCTCGTCCACCTGCAACAGGGGCTCGCCACCGGTGAGGACGACCAAGCGGGATGAGGAGGTCTGACCCCAAAACCCGGCGATGGCCTGTGCCAGCGCTTCGGCCGTTTCAAAACGCCCTCCCCCTTCCCCGTCCGTGCCCACAAAATCGGTATCGCAAAAGTTGCACACGGCGCTGCTTCGATCCGCTTCGCGCCCACTCCACAAGTTGCATCCGGCAAATCGGCAAAACACTGCCGCGCGGCCTGCGTTGATGCCCTCCCCTTGCAGGGTTAAATAGATTTCCTTGACGGTGTACGCCACGTCAGCCTGCCACGCTGGCAATTGAGGTCTGACCCCCACAACTCAACACCACGCCGGTGGCAGGGGTGTCGAACAGACAGATGCGATCGAGGGCAGGCAGGAGCGGCATGGCCTTCGCGTGAATCCAGTGCGCGATTGCTGCGCTATCCCCGGTCGGGATCGTTTCATGTAATGCAACATGGTCCAGTTGCCGGTACACCGGCGAAAACAGCGACTTTACGTCGCCAAAATCCACAGTCCACCCCATGACCTTATGAAGCGGCCCGGAGAGCCCCAACCGCAACGTGTAGGTATGACCATGAAGGCGGCGACGTCCATCACCCGCAGGTGCAGCCTTAAGACGCGTTGCGCTATCAAAACTCCGGTCCTTCCAGATGTGATAGTGCTGCCCGTCGAATACCGCACCGCAACTCGCGGTTTCAAAGACCATTACCGCCGACAACGTGGGCACGCTGCCAATCAATTGACGCCAGATCCAGCTGGACAGGTTTTCTGAAGTGGGGTTTTCCAGCCCTGCGATATCGTTAAGACAGGCCAGATGCAGTTGCTGGCGTAGCGGTGCCCAGGCGATGGCAATCGGGGTCAGACCCCGATCGCCTTGACCCCAAAACAACATCACCTCAAATCCGTGCCCGTGCATGCGCCCACATTTATGCCCCGCGGGCACATGCGGCAACCGATGCGCCGACTCAAAACGGTCGCGCGTCCAGCAATGCACCCGGCCCTGATTATCGCGCGTGGCACCCTGCGCAGGGCCTGCCCACAGGTGCACGCGAGAAATCTTTGGCAACGCCAGGCGCTGTGTAATCCAGTGCACAAGCTGTGCGTCGCCAGGATTATCCATCAGCGTATTGAGATCGCTGTAATCAAGAACCGAAACCACGTCCTGCAAGCGCCGTTGCAAGGCATGGGATTCGGCGCCCGTAACCCCTCCCCAACCCTGTTCCAGCACGGCACTAATTTCCACCCGAAAACTATGTCCATGCAAACCGTGACTGCGCGTTGCTGCAGCGGGGCCGGACAAACGACGCGCTGCTTCAAAACCAGCGGCAGCCCAGTGGGAAAGCTGTGGCTTCATGGGGTCATGCCATAACGCTGATATAACGGATCGGGTACGCCCACTTCACTGAATCCGCGCACGCGTAACTGGCACGAATCGCAATGACCACAGGGGCGGCCATCGGGTGCCGGATCGTAGCAACTTGACGTCTGACTGTAGTCCACTGCCAGGCGCAACCCCTCGCGAATGATCTGTGCCTTGGTCAGCGTCATAAGGGGTGTGTGGATTGTTAGCCGGTGATGGCCCTCAACGCCCGCGCGCGTGGCGAGATTGGCCATGGCTTCATAACTACGAATGTATTCGGGACGGCAGTCCGGGTAACCACTGTAATCCAGCGCATTGACGCCCATGAAAATGGCCTCGGCACCCAGCACTTCTGCCCAGGCCAATGCAAAAGAAAGAAAAATGGTGTTTCGTGCCGGCACATAAGTAATGGGAATGCCCTTGGTCTGATCATCGAACACACGGTCCTTGGGAACCTCTATGGCAGATGTCAGTGCCGAGCCTCCGATGGCGCGCAGATCAAAATCCACAACAATGTGCTGCAAGACTTTGGATGCGCGCGCGATGTGACGGGCGCGTTCCAGTTCCAGCACATGGCGCTGACCATAATTAAAACTCATGGCGTAAACCGAATAGCCTTGCTGCTGGGCAATGGCCAGCACCGTGGCGGAATCCAGTCCGCCGCTAAGTAAAACGACAGCAGGTTTTGTGGGGTTATTGATCACATCGGAAATATAACGCATCGCGGCACTGACTGGCATGAGAATCTGATTATTGCTCGCACTCATGTGCGTTAGCGCACTGAAAAAATATCAACGATGAAGCAACGTGGACAAGAGTGTCCGCGACAACTTCTGTGCCAGATACTTCTTAATTCAATTGCCTAAAGGAATTCCCATGAAAACAACGTCTTCTACCGTAAATCTTTCCCCCTCAAGCAATGCAACACCGCTAATGGGTGGGTTTCTTTATAAAACGATCGCGATTTGTCCAAAATTTGCCGATGTCGTCAGCAATCTGGCTTTATTGAACGAAGCGGGTTTTACCAACGATCAAATTAGCGTGCTCGGGCGTGAGCAGGAGCATTGGCAGGAAAACATCAAAGAGGAGTGGGACGCGGTTAAAACAGCGAAGGGTGCACTAGGGGGTGCGGCATTGGGCTCGATTCCGGGGCTCGTCATCATCACGGGTATGGCGTTGACAGGTGGCGTGGGGTTGCTGGTGGCAGGACCCTTGGTTGTTGCCATGTCAACACTGGGATTTGGTGCGTTAAGCGGCGGTTTATTGGGGGGCGGTTTGGGTGCTCTTAACGCCGACGAAAAAATAATGGATGTAAACGTGGGTAAGGAGGTGGAAGAAGCCATTAGCCATGGACAGTGGGTTGTCATCGCCCACAGCTATGACGAAGCTGAAGGCACGCATGCACAAAGAGTGCTTCAGGGAAGCCGTACGGTCCATGAAAACGAGTCCAACTAGCCAAGGAATCAACATGCTCCCCAATGCCAAAAGCCTGGAAGGCAAACCCATCCCCAAGGTTACATTTAAAACCCGCGCCAACAACCAGTGGAAAGATGTGACCACGGACGAGCTCTTCAAGGGGCAGACCGTGGTTGTGTTTGCCCTGCCCGGCGCCTATACGCCAACCTGCTCGGCCACACACCTGCCGCGCTACAGGGAGCTTGCCAATCTGTTCAAGGCCAATGGCGTGGACACGATCGTTTGTATGGCGGTAAACGATACCTTTGTAATGAACGAATGGCAGAAGGATGAGGGCGCCGAAAACCTGACCCTGATTCCTGATGGCAACGGCGAATTTGCTGCGGGGATGGGATTACTGGTGGATAAATCCGGCATTGGCCTGGGGCAGCGCTCCTGGCGCTACTCCATGCTGGTCAAGAACGGCGTGATCGAAAAGATGTTTATCGAGCCGGAAAAAGAAGGCGACCCGCTGGAAGTTTCTGATGCCGAAACCATGATCAGATACATCAACCCCAAGGTCGTGATACCAGAACCCGTGGTTATTTTTTCAAAACCAGGTTGCCCTTTCTGCGCGCGCGCCAAGGCGTTGCTGGATTCCAAAGGAATCATTTATGACGATATCAGCCTTGGCAAACACATCACTGCCAGCACGCTGCGCGCGGTATCCGGTGCGGGCACCTGGCCGCAGGTATTTATTGGCGGCAAACTGATCGGCGATGCGGATGATCTGGACGCGTATTTTGCTGCGCGTAAAGCCGCGTGAATGGAAGTTGATGTTGCAATCATCGGTGCCGGGACCGCCGGGCTTGCCGCATACCACGCAGCCAAGGCTGCTGGCGCACACGTTGCACTAATCGAAGAAGGCAACTATGGCACCACCTGTGCACGGGTGGGCTGCATGCCAAGCAAGCTCTTCATTGCCGCTGCTGATGCGGCTCATGCCATCAGAAGGGCTCCGGGTTTTGGCATCAGCGTTCGTGGCGGTTTTTGCATTGATGGGCGCGAGGTGATGGATCGCATCCGGCGCGAGCGCGACCGGTTTGTTGGTTTCGTGTTGCGTGATGTGGAAGCTCTGCCCGCGCCAGAGCGTATTCGCGGTCACGCGCGATTCATCAACGACCACACCCTTGCAATTGGCGACCATACGCGCCTCACCGCCAAAAGTATTGTGATTGCAACCGGCTCCCACGCCGACATCCCCGATTCGTTCAAGGATTTGGGAGACCGCCTCATCATCAGCGATGATATTTTTGACTGGGTTGATCTGCCAAAATCTGTGGCCGTGATCGGCACTGGCATTGTCGGCCTGGAGTTGGGCCAGGCATTGCATCGGCTGGGTGTTCAGGTGGTTGTGCTGGGGCGCGATGGCGGCCTGGGGCCTCTTGACGACCCGCAGATACGGGCTTACGCCATTGCAACCTTCAATGAAGAATTTGCCCTGGAGCCCGACTCGCACATTGCCACCACGCTACGGGAAGGCAGCCATGTTGCCCTCTGCCGCACGGGGCCCAACGGCATAGAAGAAACCGCCCACTTCGATTACGTGCTGGCAGCCACCGGACGCACCCCCAATCTTAAAAATCTTGACCTCCATGAGACGACGTTGAAACTCGACGCCAAAGGGGTGCCTGTGTTTGACCCGGCAACCACTCAAACCCTGGGCACGGAGGGGAAAAGCTCCATTTTTATTGCGGGTGATGCCAGCAACTTCATTCCGCTTCTTCATGAAGCTGTCGACGAGGGGGGCATTGCAGGCAAAAATGCCGCATTGCTGGCACTTGGCAAGCCAGTGGTTGCCGGCTTGCGCCGGGCGCCCCTTAGCGTTGTTTTTACCGATCCGCAAATCGGCATTGTGGGGGGTGGATTTCGTGCAATGAAAACCGGCACCTTTGCCACCGGGCAGGTGAGCTTTGAAAATCAGGGGCGCTCGCGCATCCAGCTTATAAACAAGGGCCTTTTGAATGTGTATGGTGACCTTGCCACAGGCCGATTTCTGGGCGCAGAAATGGTAGCCCCAGGTGCTGAACATTTAGTCCATCTGCTTTCCTGGGCGCTGCAGAATAAAATGACCGTTGCACAGATGCTGGAGATGCCGTTCTACCACCCCGTCATCGAGGAGGGGTTACGCACGGCCTTGCAAGATCTGGTTGGCAAACTCAAGCATCGGGCCCACTGACAGAATCTAAGGGTTGCTGGCACCTTCCAGGACTTCCTGCTCCTGCTTCATCAAGCGCTCCTCCGAATTGCCGCCTTCATCCAGTGCCGCAAGCACCCTATCCGGACTCATGGACTGTTGCAGGGCCAGCGCCTCGGGATCATGGCGGTTTTTGACATTGGGCAAGTCGCGCCTTAATTCCTCCAAGAGGTCAATCAACTTGGCCGCTTTCTGTTCAGTCAACAACGTTACTTTCAAATCCAGGTGCGCACGCTGCTCGGCAAGCTTGGCCAGCCGGTTTTGCTTGGTCAACACGATGGTTGCGGTGAGTAGCGCCCCAAGGCCGACAAAACCCTGCAACCAGAAAAATGGCGGCGGATCGATTTGTGTGAGGCCAAACGCGCGCAAGAGGACATTAACAAGCACCCAGAGTGCCACAAAAAGCAGAATCACCCCCACAGCGACCGGCTGTCCGATTAAAAGGCTGATGTGCTCAAGGATTCGTTGCGAATGGCTGATCTTTTGATCTTCGCGCGTGTAAAACTTGAGAATGGCCTCGATGTTCTGGCTGATCTGATCCCTTTCGTTTTCTAAGGGCGCGTCCGGCAAAGGTTTACCTGAAGTATTACCCACCGGAGGGGGCGCCAAACAAACCAAACTGATCACTCATGGAAGACAGATCAGAAGAATCGACGCATTGATGGCAGGAAAAGAGTTTTGTTGAATCGACACATCCCGTACATTCGATACAGGAAGTGCATTTGACGCAGTCATGGCAGTTATCACAATCAGTACACCCCACACATCCGTTCTGATCCATTAAAAGCGCCTGTTCGTTGGCCGCTTGCTGAGATTTGTAAGATATCCCGGTGTTATGTTTTGGCGTAACTTTGGAAGCGTACATGGGCCTGGCTCCTGCGTTATTCATCATGAGGGAGCAGCAAAGATCCTTCTGTCTGCTGACGTACATTAAGTAATGGGCGTGGTTTGCAACAAACCTTCCCCCAATTTTCTGACCTTGACCTTTTTTACACCCTCCCCCCTTGAAATATGTGAATATTTCACATATTATTGCCTCACGTCGTTTAAATCACCCAGGAGGGAGCTATGGAAGATAATGATTTTTCAGAACAATTTATAAATAACCACTCAGACAACGATTCGCAGGAAATGTCGGGGTTGCAAGGTGAAAGGGGTGGTTTTGGCGATCATTTTGAAAACGGCTTTGGGGATAACGTTACCCCCCAGGGGTTTGGATTCACCATCACGGGTGGGCAAGTCACCGCCATGGACGAGGTATTCGGGACTTTAACTTTCAGTTTGAACCTGCCCGACAATGCCACCTTTAGCGTAAACACCACGGCTAATACGATTACAGAAACGCTTGCCGGAACAACCGCGACAGAAACCGTCGTGTACTCGGCCGAACCTACAAATACGAGCCTTTACGAGGTTTCTCAAGAAACCACGACGTTTACCAACCCGACAACCACCACGGCTTCGGGAGCCACAAAAGGTTATGCGTTCACGATCGTCAACGGGCAGGTGACTGGAATGCAGGAAGTTTTCAGCAACGCCACCTTTAGCCATACAGAAACCGAGCAAACTTCACCGGCCACACTTTTTTCTGTAAACGGTACAACGATAACGGAAACCTCGATTCACGGTAACACCATTGAAACCACCAGCTTTACGCAACCTACCGGTTCCAGTCTGTATGCAATCGCCTCGGAATCCAGCACCATCATCCTGCCCGGCACGGCAACCACCCTGCTTTCTGTCAACCCCAATGATCGTGTCGATTTCACCATCGGGACCAGCGGCAATGTAACGCAAGTTCAGGCGGTGTCCTCCAACGGCGTGATCACCACTATCACTCCGCCCAGCAACGTCACTTTTAGCCAGATTAGCCCGGGCTTTGTACAGGAAACTGCCACCGTGGGAACAAACAGCTACTTCGAATTGTTCTACCAGGGCAGCACTGGTGCGCCTTATACGGAAATTGCGCACGGGGCCGGGACCACAATCGACCTCGTCGGCGTCAAAGCACAGCTTGCAGAAATCCCCGCTGCGCTGCTGTCGCTGATTTAAGTTTTCTCCCCACTCACTACGGATGCCCGAAAGGGCTCCGTAGTGTTTTTTTGGCCGGTGACTGACTAGCGGGATGGGCCTGGGGGCACTGCCGGAACACTGCGCCAGGGTTCGGGGCACTGTTGTACATTGGGATAGTAGCCCTTGGCCGAATCGCAATAAAACCAGGTCGGTGCCGGACCATTTTGCGGAGGCACAACGGTTGTTCCCTGGGGTGATACCGCAGGTGACAAGTAACCCGGCGGGGGCGAGTAACCTTGAGGAGGAGCAACCACCGGCTGCACGTACATTACATTGGCGACTACCATCGGGTAGGGATACACGGGACGCTCGTAAAAATACCAGACCCCGCCTACAGCCCACCACCAACCAAATCTGCCATCGTGCCATTCCTGACGCCAAATACCGGTGCGCCAAAGTTCCAGTTCATGAGGAGCAAACCGGCGAACATCATGTTCATGAAACTCGTGATGGTCACGCCGAATTTCATGATGAGATTCCTCAGCTAAGGCAGCAACCCCATAAAGAAGGAACAGCGCGAGAAATAAGCGCTGAATAAAAAGAAAGAAACGCTTCATCAGGTTTTCTCCAGGCAGGTAAAAACCCTCACTGCGAGGGGTGTTGAGGCGGGGGAGGCGGCGGCGCATAACCCGGCACGCCACCCGATGGGGAAGGATTGAGAGGGGAAGCCGGATCAAGGCGAGTAACGCGGGTAGCCCCGCCACCGCCCAGTACCTGCACGCGCTCGCCTGTCTGGAACAATTCATCAGCACCTTGTGTGACCGCAATAACATAGCCGCTGTCCAGCCGGATCGTGATTTCAACACCATTTTGTGTTTCGGCTTTGTTTTCTATGGCATTCCCGGCTGCTGCGCCGGCCACTGCGCCCAAAGCGGTGGCAGCACTATTGCCACCCCCCTGCCCCATGGTATGCCCAAGAGCCGCGCCTGCAACGGCACCCCCCAGCACGCCCACCGCACCCGGTTTGCCCGGTTGAATGGTTACCATGCGCTGGCTTACCACTGTGCCCAAGCGCACTGATTGTTCGCCACGCACCTGTCTTGCGGTGTAATCCCGTCCGCCAACACCCGCAGTGGTGCACCCGGAAAAAATCAAAACGGCAAAGAGCGTAAAAAGCAATGCAACGCAGGCGCCGATCAGGTTTATCAGAATAACGCCGTGTTTTATTGATTCGCTGTAATTCATGACTGCGCCCCTATTTGGAATGACACCACTCAGAACCCCTCGCGAGGACCTCTATGCATTCCGTTTGGGCCGCAGTTTTGCCCACGGTGCATAAACTTTTTGCTTATCTGCTGCGCGTAGAGATCGAAGATGGTCTTCTGATTGACGTCGAGCTGGTCATAAAAAACCCTGGTGCGTGCCTGTGCTGCCTCAAGTCTTATCAGGTTTTCCTGCATGAAGGCGGTACGCTCGCGTAGTTGTTCGATGCGGTGAGCCATCCTTTCCGGTGTTGTGCCTTCTGGCGTTTGCGATCTTAGCGCCTGGCGCTTTTCATGCCAGGCATCCATCCGTTCAAACTGTTGGCGGGCAGCCTTAGCAACGCCTGAAGACCAGGTGGACCACGCCTCATTTTGCCCAGGGGAGAGGTTCAGTTTTGCCTTGAGCTCATCAAGCCCCTGCTGGACTTGCTGCATCCTGTCAATAATGTGACGATGGCCCGGTAAATTATCAGGCGGTGGCGCCTGCGGGTCATTGGCCATCGCGTGTACCCCCTGAAATAGCAGCACACTGGCGACAGCCAGAACGAATTTTTGCATCAGCCTTGATTTCATTTTCAACCTCATCCGGTTTGTATATAAGTTCTGATTCGACAGTATTGGCAGAGTTGCAGTGAAGTACCGTTAAAAGGCGGTAAAAAGTTGTAAAGGCGGGGACAATTAAGACGGAATGGGCTTACGCTAAATTATGATTTCGCACACCACAATGAATGCACCAGAGGCAAAAGTGAAGGTTTTACTGATTGACGACGACGTCGAATTGGTCGAGATGCTGAAGGAGTACCTTGAACGAGAGGGCATCACTGTCATGACGGCGCATGATGGCGAGCAGGGTTTGGCAGAAGCGTTGAAAGGAGACTGTGAGATTGTCGTTCTGGACGTCATGATGCCGCGCCTCAACGGCATCGAAACATTACGACGCATTCGCATGAAAAGTTCGGTTCCCGTACTGATGCTGACGGCACGAGGAGACAACACTGACCGGATCATTGGCCTTGAGCTTGGTGCCGATGATTATGTGGCAAAACCCTGCTCGCCGCGTGAGCTTACCGCACGTATCAGGGCCATTCTGCGCCGAACACAGGGGGCCGCACTCCACGATGAATCTCCACAATTACTGGAAGCGGGGCTGCTTAAAATGTGGCCCTCACAACGACGTGCCGAATGGAATGGCACGCCCCTCCCACTGACCAGTACCGAATTCAACCTTCTTGAAATCCTGGTGCGTCATGCAGGTCAGCCGGTCAGCAAGAAAAATTTGTCAGAGCAGGGATTGGGGCGGCCACTGGCGCGATTTGACCGCAGCATTGATGTGCACATGAGCAAAATCCGCAACAAACTAGGAACACTGGCCGATGGGCGATCTTATATCTATACCGATTATCGGCAGGGTTACAGGTTTATCAAAGAGTAAGGGGCGTGCGTGGGGCGACTATTCTGGAAATTTTTCTTTTTTATCTGGCTTGCACAGCTAACCACCATCTGGGGTGTCGGTAGCGCCATCTGGCTGATCCGCCATAATGAAAATCAAAATTTAAGCGGCGTTGATACCAGCAGGGCCGCCACCTTTCTTGTCGAGGCGGCCGCTTCTACCTTACAGTATGGTGGGCCGGACGCTTTAAAAAACCTGCTTGGCCTCGAGAGCCGCCGTCCTGTTTATGCGGTCAGTGAGGACGGGCGCGATATTCTTGGTCGACCCGTTGTTTCCGCTACAATTGAGGTAATGCGCCTCGCCATCGAGCGCGGCCAGTCCATCCAAACCATTCGGCAAGTCACAAGCTCCGGGCACACGTACATTCTTTTTGTTCCTGAACCCAATCGCTTTGGTACCCATCCAGGCGATTTACCCAATCGTTCGCAGGCGCGCCTGTTTCCCGTTGTTCCGGTGGTGACAGGGACAATCGCGAGCCTGATCTTTGCATCTTTGCTGGCATGGTATTTTTCCAAACCGATACGCAATCTGCGTCAAGCATTCAAATCTGTTGCCACAGGCAACTTCAATGTCAATCTCGCTGCCATCATGGGAAATCGGCGCGATGACCTTGCCAACCTGGGACGTGATTTCGACCATATGGCAAGCCAGTTGCATGGGTTGATAGAATCACAGCGCCGCCTGCTGCACGATATTTCTCACGAGCTTCGCTCTCCCATGGCAAGGCTTCAGGCTGCCATTGGCCTGCTGCGCCAGCAACCCGAGAGGCTCGAGTCCTCAATGGAGCGTATTGAACGGGAATGCGAGCGGATGGACAGGCTGGTGGGAGAACTGCTTACGCTGTCCAAACTGGACGCCGGAGTCACGAATTCCACGCAACAGAGCGCAAATTTCAACGAACTGTTAACCGACATCGTCAATGACGCCCGTTTCGAAGCCAGGGCGCAAGGGAAAGACGTTGAGGTGAGGGGCGAGTGCAATGTGACAATACAAGGCGATATCGAGTTGCTACACCACGCCCTGGAAAACGTGGTCCGCAACGCTGTGAAGTATGCGCCCATCAGTACCAATGTAGAAATTGAAACGTGGCAGGACGCCACATCCCGCTTTCTTGGAATTGCAATTCTTGACCAGGGCCCCGGCGTACCAGAGGCCGAGCTTGACCTGATCTTCGAGCCGTTTTACCGGAGCAACACCACTGAAAAGCACACTGATGGCCATGGCCTTGGCCTTGCCATTGCCTACCGTGCGATCAAGGCGCACGGGGGCAGCATTCGCGCCATCAATCGGGCGGGCGGGGGTTTGCGCATCGAGATCATGATCCCGAATGCGACTCTGCCGGTTTAGTTGCGCTGAAAAGGGGAAACGGTGGTGACGGGGTGCTGCTGTTGCCGTTCCAATGCCTGGCGGAACGGATCGACGGCGGGAGGCTGATTGCCCGTTGGCGTAACGACTACCGGGGCCCCAGAGCCCGCCATGAAAGCCCGGAACGGATCCTGAGCCACCTGTGAATCCTGGGCTGAGGGCTGCGAAGCCCGGGTCCGTGTGTCTGCACCGATGGGCACTGGCAAGGCCGATGGCACCGGTGTACTGGCAACCGGAGTGCTGGCCGCCACGGGGACCTGATAATCGCCAGGCCACCACCAGGCCATCAGCAGCAAAGTAGCCGCAGCCAGGACAATCAGCAGAGGTGTGCGGCGGGTCATTGCTGGGGCACCCGTCCGCGATTACTGCTGACCAACCGATTTGGAGGAAAGAACAGATATCTGTTGTGAGCCCGCGGCAACGGAAATAATTCCCGCTGGCACGGTGGATATCGTGCCATTTGAGTTGTACATGAAATACATCAGGCTTACCGGGTTGTTGCCAGTGAAGAAAAGCACCTGGTTAAGGCAGAACAGGGCAAGTAACCAGCGACGCATAAGGACGCTCCTCGGACTCGAATTGAACTGCGCGATGCTAGGTTAGCCCCTGAAAATTAACTTTGCAAGGACATTGTATTGAACCAAATACAAACCACCTGTTGCCTCACCTAAAAACCTGAGTGAAAACTGATTCGTTGCTTTGAAGCGGGTAATGCAGATGATGGGGACCAGTGCCCTGGGATGCGATGAGGACCTGAGGCCATTTAGCAACCTTGAAAACCGACTGACTGCTTAAACAACAGTTTTTTTATTTTTTTGCAATCAATAGCCAACTATACTTGCTAACAACAATATGCCTCTTAACCCGCGAGAGAGCAGGTTTTCAGAGTAACTAATAGATGAATGCAAAAGCAGAAGCTACCCTATTAAACATAAGGATGCTGATAAATGAACTCGATTCATCAATCAGCGAGGATGACGCCCTTAATACGCTGACGATCAAGACCGCTGGTCTGCTGGGCGCAGACAACTGCTCCATTATGATGACAAATGGTCCAACCCTGCGCGTGTATGCGCACCATGGAAGCCTTCCCGAGGATGCCTACGGAGACGTAGTTCGAAGAGGGCAGGGAATTTCCGGACAAGTTTTTGCTACTGGCCAATCATTGCTCATCGAAAACATAGAAACATCTGAATTTGCCAAATATGCCAGGCACCCTTCGCTTCCCGGGAAAAGCAGTGTTTCAGTCCCTATTGTCATTGATGGAAAGGTTGCCGGAGTCATTAACGTTCATGGATCTCGCGGTAATCGGTCTTTTAGTACAAGCGATCTTCAGGCCCTGGAAATTGTCGCCCAATTTGGGGGAAAGATGATTCAGGTAGGGCATCTGCGAAGCGTTTTGCATTCCCGTTTTGCAATCATGTCTATTGTCAGGAAGCGCCGAACCAGTATTGAGATGCTGGTTAATGAGGCACAGGACTCGGGGAAATTAGCAAAAATCCTGGCAAGATCATTTTACCGTGAACTGCGTCGGGCTGGATTTGGATCGAACCAAATCATCAATGCAGCCTCCGAAATTATTTCTGAGCTGGGGTCCTCCATGCGGAAGAAGAACTCATAGGGATTCCTGGGGAAGAATATATATTTCCTAACCCATTTTTTTGATTTTTTGGCGCGCCCGGCAGGATTCGAACCCACGACCCCTTGGTTCGTAGCCAAGTACTCTATCCAACTGAGCTACGGGCGCTTGGGCGAGATTATAGCATCGGGTGCCTAAGGCGTCACTTTCACGGCCAACCCCAAGGCCTTGATGCGCGCCCCCAGCGCCTCCAGCCAGGATAGCGGTAGGGCCGCAATACGTGCGGCTGCGGGCTGGTAAGAAGGGCGCGCAAGACTGTACAGCAGTACCCCGCGTAACGGAATCTGCCGGTCCAGCGCCTCTTGCAGTAGCGCCAGATATCCCTCAATTTCTGCCTCGGATGGTTCAGCACCATCCCATGCCACCATGCAGGTCTGCACCCAGGTAGGGCAAGCCGTTGCTGCAGCCGCAAGCCGCTTAAGTATCAATCCGGGGCCCAGGCGAATGTTGTTGATGCGCAAAATGTCTTCACTGCGCCCCCGATCCACCTTAAACCATACTTCACCGTTGACTTTGGACATCGCCTCAAAAGCGCGCTGAACATTCGGGCGCAGGGCAAGGCTGCCATTGGTGATAACGACCAGCTTGATTTTTCCGATCAGCGCGTGGGTACGCAGGGCATCAATGGCAACGTCCACTGCCTCTTCAAACAAGCGGGCACTGGTGGGTTCGCCATTTCCCGAAAAGGCGATGTCGTTGAGGCGGCGCAGGTCTGCCGCCACATAGGTTTGCATAAAGTTGCCCTGTGTTGCTTCGGTCAGCATTAAATCGAGCTCGGAGCGAAGGAGCTCAAGATTGAGGCTCGGTGCCGAACCACGGGTGAGGTTGGGCACCTGGCAATAAACGCAGGCCCAGTTGCAGGCATTGTTGGTGTTGAGGTTGATGCCGATGGAGACCCCGGCAGCACGCCGTGACACCACCGGGTAGACGTGGGTCAACCCCATCACATCGCGGTTATGGTTTTGGAATGTCAGTGGGGGCTGGGGCACGGGGGCTGTCAAACGAAACGGGTATCCAGTTGACCCAGCGCGCCAAAATCGCAATGGATGGCATCTCCAGGTTCAACCTTGACGGGAATCACCACTGTTCCCGTCGTCACGATATCCCCGGCGCACAATCCCAAGCCCAACGCAGAAAGCTCATTGGCAAGCCAGACCAAGGCAATTCTGGGGTCGCCCAGCACCATGGCACCTGTCCCCTCCCCCGCCAGTTGACCATTACGATAAGCCTGCACGGGGTGGGTTTTAAGATCGATGCGGTGCCAATCTGCATCTGCCTCTTCACCCAACACAAACCAGGCTGCACAGGCGTTTTCGGCAATCAGCTGCGCATCGCCCACGACGCAAAAATCTTCATAGCGCGAATCGGGAACCTCAATGCCAGGCAACACGGCATCCACAGCATCCATGACTTCGGCCTCGTGATAGGGTATGAGCCGCGAAGGCAGCGCATTTGCAAACCGAAATACCAATTCGGCCTCGGCCACCCGCATATGGTTGTTTCCCAACAAAATCGCAGCACCCGGGGCCAGCACTTTCTGGCGCAACAGACGCCCGGCAAGGGGGCCATCCACATTAATATGGCGCTGTCCGGACGCGGTGGTTGCCGCAATTTTCCACCCCACGACGTTCTGGCCAGAAATGGCAGCCATTTGCGCCTGGATGGCGTAGCCCTCAACACGGCTGCGGGGACGGCAATCCTCCGGCAGGGCGCTAAGGCGCGTAGTATGCTGCCAGTGATCCCACAACAGTTGGGCGGCGCGATGCGAAGCCTGGGGCGTCATGATGGGCCTGGAAATTAAAGGTTCGTTGAAACCGACATTCTGCCATTGAACCGGTTTTGCGGTAACATAGCGGTTTTTTTCAGGTCAGGATTTGCTGGCTGACATTTATGGCATTGATCGTACAAAAATATGGCGGCACCTCAGTCGCCAACCCGGAACGCATCAAAAAGGTGGCCGAGCGCGTGGCCCGCTTCCGCGCGCAAGGTCATCAGGTAGTGGTCGTGGTTTCTGCCATGAGTGGCGAAACCGATCGACTGATCAAACTTGCCAAGGAAATCCAGGCTCAACCCGACCCACGCGAGCTTGACGTCATGGTTTCTACGGGCGAACAGGTCACCATTGGCATGCTGGCCATGGCTTTGATCGAACGCGGCGTTCCCGCCAAAAGCTACACCGGGGGCCAGGTACGCATTCTGACCGACGAAGCGCATACCAAGGCGCGCATCCTTGATATTGACGAACAACACATCCGGGCTGACCTTAACGCCGGCAAGGTAGTGGTGGTTGCAGGTTTTCAGGGAACCACGGAAAGTGGCGACATCACAACGCTGGGACGGGGTGGCTCGGATACCACCGGGGTAGCACTCGCCGCAGCCCTTAAGGCTCTCGAATGCCAGATCTATACCGATGTGGATGGGGTGTATACCACCGACCCCCGCATCGTACCAGAAGCGCGTCGCCTGGAAACCATCACCTTTGAAGAAATGCTGGAGATGGCTAGCCTGGGCTCCAAGGTCCTGCAAATTCGCTCTGTGGAATTTGCCGGCAAGTACAAGGTCAAGCTGCGGGTGCTGTCCAGTTTTGAGGACAAGAACGACGGCACGCTGATCACCTTTGAGGAAAACAACACCATGGAACAACCCATCATTTCCGGAATCGCATTCAATCGCGATGAGGCCAAACTGTCACTGCTGGGTGTGCCCGACCGTCCCGGCATTGCGTATTCGATTTTGTCCCCGGTGGGCCAGGCCAACGTGGATGTGGACATGATCATTCAAAACATCGGCGTGGATGGCTCGACCGACTTTTCTTTCACGGTGCACCGCAACGATTACCAAAAGGCATTGAAACTGCTCAATGACACCATAAAACTTGAAACCGGTGCCCGCGAAGTGCGCGGGGACAACCGCATCTGCAAGGTATCGCTGGTAGGCGTGGGCATGCGTTCCCATGCGGGTGTAGCGAGCCGCATGTTTAAAACGCTGTCGGAAGAAGGGATCAACATCCAGATGATTTCCACTTCTGAAATCAAGATTTCGGTGGTTATAGACGAAAAATACATGGAGCTTGCCGTACGCGCACTCCATAAGGCTTTTGAACTAGATAGCGCAATGCCGCTTGCTAAGGGATAATACGCAATACCGGAGAGATGGCCGAGAGGTCGAAGGCACTCCCCTGCTAAGGGAGCATAGGATCAAAAGTTCTATCGAGGGTTCGAATCCCTCTCTCTCCGCCAAATGGGCTACCACGCGCCTGCACGCAAATCCGCACCACACGCCTGCACGCAAATCCGAGCGGGTGGGCCGCAAACATCAGAATTAAAGTTGTGACTATTTAAACAAGCCAGGAGTTGGCTATTGCATGAATCCTGGCATAGTTGATTACGCAACTTGGCTTCGCGGTAGGCGGGATTCTCCATTCTTTTTGTTTCTGCCGCTTCCTCTCTTTCCCTATTTTCCTGTGCAACTTTCTTCGCATTTTCTACTTCAGCAGCAGCCCGCCTTTCCTGTTCTTCTATCTTGGCTTGTTTGATTTTCTGTTCACAAACCAGCTGTCTATCATGCGCATGCACCCATTTGGCAGCATTAAATCGATTCTGCCAATCATACTTGTCCATTAAAGCAGCCGAGTCGGCTGCATAATTCGAACAATTTTGAAACAGGGTGTCCAGATCAACCAGCGACTGGATGGAACGTTGTGTAATTGTCTGGTTATCAGGCTGTGGCTGGGATGCGGCTTGCTGCAGTGGTTTGGATCCCTCCTTTACATGGCCGTTTTGTTTGGACAGTAGTAAAGTTTGATTCCCAAATACTGCTTCAATATCGTCGTTTTTAATGCGCAGTGAGTTAAGCACGGAATTTTCTGGCTTGACTACAAAACACCAAACAAGCCTTCCTGAATTGTTATCAAACCCCTGGATAATGTTGTTGTGACCGCGAATAAAGTAATCGCCGCTTTCAATTGGCTGAGGGTCCCCTTTTTCAACTCGATACCGCAACTCCGGGTCAGACGGAAGGCTTATCCCTTTCTCACAACTCCATGATGCCACTCGCTGATTTGAATCCGCACCAGCAGCCAGTGAATAAGGGGTCGTTACAGAAAAGAGAAAAGCGATTAAAGAGATTGTTTTAATTATATCCATGAGAACCCCCAAAAAACTCCCCTACATATCGCCAAAGGTTGAAGTTACAGGCCGGGCCATTATGATGCTTGAAGAACATCTAATCAAGTAGTGGGTCGCCCCGGGTTTTCCGGAGGGGGGCCCGTTAGTTTGAGTCATGCAGCCTGAGTTGACTCTTCCCATTTGGCGATAGCACACCATTTCAAACTCCACGGGGCAGTCGTTGCCCAAAAGCTCCATGAATCGCCCCCGATTTTCTAGACACTTCCAAGCCGCTCAAAATACTGCCGGTAATCCCCCCATTTTGCATAGGAGAAACACCCAATGATAAGGAAGGCTAAAATAATGGCATCGAGTTTGGTAGCCATTTTCCCCTATAAAAAGCTGCCAAGCATTTGATTTACAATGCCACTTGTGGGGGTTTGAAAAGCCCATCCCTCTTCGCCATTCTTTCTCCTCAACCGAGGGAAAGCCAGGCACAGTGAAGTCTGCCCACCGCTTCAGCCATCATCAAGGAATTCATTTTAAACGTTTTCCGTCATAAATTGATACGTTCCATTACAAATTGACAAATTCCCTAACGTAAGCGCAGAGTACCCGGATGGTTGTGTGGCTTTGTTCCAATTTGGGCGACCACCTGCAGTAGCCGCAGGCTCTGTTGAGGTTGCCGGCTCGTTTTCCCCAGTTCAGAGGCGAATTTATGCTTGATTCCATTTTTCTTTCCTGGGGTCGTCCAGTGCGGGCGATACTGCTGGCGGTCTTGTTTCTGAGTGAAGCGGTTGGAGCCTACGGGTCAGATACTTTTGACGGCACCTACCTCACCATTCCCTTAGCAGTTGTTGGAAGTACGTGCTATTCCAATGTAAAGATTACGGTCCTCCTCCAGGATATTGGCGTAGCGGGGGGACCCCCGAGCGCCGGCTACGATACCTACGACTCTAAAACACATCAACTTTTCATCCCGTCGGTCCTGGTAGGTAGTACGACCTACACTAATGTAAGTATTACGGTCGGAAGTGTGGTGTCAGTGGGTGGTAGCCTCATGGGTGGAGCCGTGCAGGGAAATCCGTTAAGCCCATATACAAATGTTGTTACCACGATTGCAGGAACGGCTGGTTCTTCTGGTTCGGCAGACGGCACAGGCACTTCCGCGAGATTTCATAGCGCCTATGGAATAACCACAAACGGAGCAAATTTGTATGTGACAGACACCGGAAATTTTACCATTCGCAAAATCTCCTTATCCACAGGTAGTGTTACCACGATTGCGGGTACGGCAGGCTCATCCGGTTTAGCGGACGGCATCGGTTCTTCGGCCAGGTTTAATGATCCATGGGGCATAACAACAGATGGGATAAATCTGTATGTAGGTGACAACGGGAATAACTCAATTCGCATGATTGACATGGCTACAGGTGCCGTTACAACGATCGCGGGAATTGCAGGTTATTCGGGTTCAAATGATGGCACCGGCTCTGCTGCGACGTTTAACCATCCTGCTGGCGTCACTACAGACGGGACAAACCTGTACGTGGCGGACACCGGAAATTTCACCATTCGCAAAATCGTCAAAGGCACTGGCGTCGTGAGCACAGTTGCGGGTGTAGCGGGTTCTGCCGGTTCAACAGATGGCACAGGTTCTGCCGCCAGATTCAATTACCCTAAAGGCATCACCACTGACGGGACAAACTTATATGTAACGGACAATGGGGGCAATACCATTCGAAAAATTGTCATAGCTACCGGTGCCGTTACCACGATCGCGGGCACAGCAGGAGTTTGGAACGCAGTAGACGGCACAGGAGCTTCAGCGATTTTTAATGCCCCAACCGGCATTACCACAGATGGTACAAATCTGTACGTACCTGACAATGGTGTAGATGTAATACGTAAGGTTGTCATATCCTCAGGCGTTGTCACCACAATTGCGGGAACAATTGCAAGCAGTGCGTATTATTATCCAGGATCCGCAGATGGCGTGGGCGCGGCAGCGAGATTTAATAACCCCCAAGGTACCACCACAGACGGTATAAATCTGTATGTGGCGGATGCCGGAAATAGCACTATTCGAAAGATAAGCACAATAACAACCGCACCATCAGCTGCCCCAACCAATGTAACTGTTAATTCTAATTCCGGAAACGGGCTGATAACGTTTACATGGAACCCAGCGCCTAGTGCACTTGGCTACAACCTGTACTGTGCTGCAGGAACAAGCGTGACCGTATCTCCCAGTACAAAAATCACCTCTATTGTTGCAAGCCAATATCAACTAGGCGACATCGTTCAGTATTCCCTTCCAGCGGTCACCACTACAACTTACACCTGCATCGTCACGGCATACAATAATCTAGGGGAAGGGATGCCCTCGAGCCCGGTGGTTTTATTACCACCGACAGCATGTTCCAATGGTGCAACCAATTATCCTGCTTGTACCACGATGCCGACGTGTTCCAACGGCGCAACCAATTACCCCACATGTACCACAATGCCGACGTGTTCCAACGGTGCTACCAACTATCCGACCTGCACAACAGGCGGTAATGGAGACTGGTACATGCATTGGAATTGCAATGGAGATCAGAATTGTATTTCCATATTTTCGCCTAATGGCCAACCTTCTGGATCTATAGATGAAGGGCCGTCTTATAGCTATTGTGCTTCTGCGATGTCGGGTTTGCAGTTACTTGTAAATTTTTATGGCTCCACTACAGCAACCGCTTCCTGTACTCAGACTCCATAAAAGGTATCCTTAGGCAGATACGCATAAGGTCATGGCGCACTCGCTTTAGCGGGTTCCTCCCACCCGCCTCCCAGGGCAACAAACAAAGCCGTCGTATCCTGAAAGTGCTGGGCCTGGGCCTGGAGGGCATTGATTTTTGCCTGATGCACCTGGATGTCGGCGGCAAGCACCTGGAGATAATTGACCATCCCTGCCTGGTAATTGGTCTGGACAAGATGCAATGACGCCTGTGCAGTCGCCACAGACCGGGATTGGGCCTGCGTCACTTCCGCGTCGTGCTCCAGGGCGCGCACCGTATCGGCAACCTGGGCAAAAGCGGCAAGGACCGTTTGCCGGTAAAGCGCCCGGCTTTGCTGATAAACCTCCAGGGCGGCCTCGCGCCTTGCCAGCAACGTACCGCCGTTGAAGAGGGGGGCCGAAATATCTGCCCCCAGACTCCAGACATTGCTGCTACTGGCTAAAAGCCGGCTCATGGACGTGCTGTCCTGCCCATAACTGGCATTGAGGGAAAAGCTTGGAAAAAGCGCTGCTGTGGCCACGCCAATGCCAGCACTTGCTCCGTGCAGTTGTGCCTCAGCAGCAAGAATATCCGGACGCTGATGAACCAGTTCAGAAGGCAGCGATAGCGGCAGATGACGTGGCAGGTACAGATCAGCCATGGCAACCCGGGGCGGTTGCCAGGTTGCGGGTGTCTTTCCTTCCAGGGTGGCCAGTAAATGTTCGGACTGGTTTAACCGCTGCTTTAACGGAGGCAAAGTAACTTCAAGGGCCGTCAACTGGCTGCGCAAATCAAGTACGGCCCCATAAGCAACCGTGCCGGCTTGAAACTGCTTTTCGACAATCCCGATCTGTTCCTTTTGCAGAGCGATCAACTTTTCCGTTTCTTCAATCTCTGCCTGATAGGCTGCCATCGCAACGATGGTATTGACGATATTTCCAGATAGCACCAGGTAGGTTCCCATGGCAATGGATCGCTGTTGGTCCACTTGCGACGACAGATTCTCGATGGTGCGACGTTCACCGCCAAACAGATCCAGCGCATAGCTTACCGACGCAGAAAGTGTGGTCAGATTAAAAATGGTGCCAGGCGCGTTACTGCCGAACAGGGCTGGAGAAAATTTTTCTCTTGACGTGTCAAGACCAGCGTTTACCTGGGGATAAAAAATTCCATAGCCTGCCCGGAGATTTTCATTACTTTGGCGCAGGCTCGCCTGGGCTGCCTGAATACCGGGATTGTCTGCAAGGCCCTCTGTCACGGCCGCATCCAACGATTTGGAATTGAACAATTCCCACCAGTTTGCAACAGGGGCAACGCCCGCTTCAAAACGCTGAGGCTGCCCTTCGACGGCAACAGTCTGTGATGGATCCTTCCCGTAATTGTAATGATCGACGGTGGGGGCTTCGGGGCGAACATAGTCGGGGCCAACAGCGCAACCCGAAAAAAACAGCAGGGCAATCCCATACAAAACCCACAGATCTCTTATTCTGCGAGTGCTTGGGGTAGTGAGAGGCCAACCCCTGTTATTTTCCTGGCGCACTTGTTTGCTCACCAATGTAAACATCCACGAGTTGGCCAGGGAAAATTGCAACCTTTGGCTGTTTTGCAAATTTAAAGATTACTGGAAGCACCCGCACATCCACTCTTTCCGTCCTTTGATTGGACAGTTCAATTTTTGGGGAAACATACGGCTGGATCCTGACGAATTCAAGCGGAATGCTAACTTCTGTACCCTTGATAAACATGCGTGCCTGCATTTGCGCTGGCTGCGGGATTCGGTGAATCAGGATCTCGTCGATATAACACCGGACACTGAGCTCACTTTGCAAATTGCCCATCACCACGACCGGGTCAAACCCTCCGGTATAACTGTCGTAAGCGCCCTGGGGCGAAACATAACTGCCAACCGACGTATTGATGGACAGGACGGTTCCCTCTGAAGCCGCTTTGACTTCGTACTTTGCCAGCAGGGCATTGGCCGACTGGTAGGCTTTCGATAAAGCCTGATACTGCTTCTGGGCTACTTCCAGGTTGGCCTTGGCAACTTCGACGCCATTTTGTGCGGTATCGAGGCTGTCGCGGCTTACCGAGCGGGGATCGAGGTTGCTGGAGGTTCTTTGCTTGTCCAACTGATCCTGCAGATTTTTAAGGCTGGCCTTGGCCTGATCGATCTGGGCCAGTGCCGATTCAGCCTGGGCTTTTTGCTGTTCGGCAGTTGCGCGCTGAACGGAGTCTTCCACCTGAAAGAGCGGCATGCCAACATGCACCTGCTGGCCTTCGGAAACCAGAATTTTGCTTACGGACCCAGAAACTTCCGGATAAATATTGATGTTTTCACCGCTTTTTTGCAGCGTTTCGACGATGCCGTTGGCATAGATGCCCTTTTCATAGGGATTTGATGCAGGCGTAAAAGCCGGTGGTTGGGGCTTTCTTTGAATCCCATACACATAGGCGCTTATGAGGCCGATTAAAACGCCGATGATTGCAAATGCAAACAACAGTTTGTTCCTCATTCAAGACCCCTTTATTTCGACGCCTGTGATCTTGCCGTCTTCCATGTTCATGATCCGGTCTGCAAACTCAAATATTCTGTTGTCATGCGTCACGATGATGATGCAGCGCTTTTCATTGAGAATATCCTTCTTCACAAACTCCACGATCTTTCTTCCCGTATCCCCATCCAGTGAAGCTGTTGGCTCATCAAATATCAGGATATCTGGATGGCTCGCTATCGCTCTGGCAATAGCTACGCGCTGTTGTTCGCCACCGCTTAATTTAACCGGTGGCAACTGCGCCCTGTCCTTTAGACCAACAATTTCCAGATACTCCAGAGCTATCTTCAAGGATTCGTTCCAATCGGTTTTTTTCAGGATCAGCGGGATGGCCACATTCTCAACCGTGGTCAGCCTGGGAAAGAGGTGATAATCCTGAAACACAAACCCAATTCTGTTCAACCTGAAATCGGCAATTTCATCATCAGACAGCTTCCATATATCCTTATCATCGATCAGGACGTTTCCGGAATTAGGCTTCAGGATTCCCGAAATCATGCTCAGTAACGTCGTCTTTCCGCTACCAGATGGCCCCACGATGTAGAGCAATTCGCCAAAATGCGCTTCGAAAGTGGCATCGCGCACAGCAAATGTTTTTGCTTCGCCCTCGCCAAACCATTTGGTCAGTCCCTCGGCCCTGACGGCCAGATTTGCCACGTCAACTCCTGAAGATGTCAAACGGCTCAATCCTGATGACTTTACGGATGCCGATGTAGCTTGAAACGGCTGCAATAATCAGCACCATGACAAAAGCCAATACCAGATTAATGTAGGTGACCTGAGCTGCATAATCGGGCAATCTCAGCCTTGCAACCACAATAAGCGTCGTGGCAAGGCCTACCCCCAGCCCATAGGCCGTCAGCGCTGTAAATGTGGCCTGGAACAAAATCATGGTGGTGAGCTCGCGCCCCTTTGCGCCGATTGCTTTCAATGCACCAAACTTTTCCAGATTTTCAAGGATGAAGGTATAAAACGTTTGTCCTGATATGGACAGGCCAACGATAAAACTGATGATCGTCATTATCAGCACGTTGATGCCAAGACCCGTGTTGTATTTGTAGAAATCTGAAATTTTCTGGATAAACTCATCCTTGGTCAGGGCTTCATAGCCCAGCTTTTGGACTTGCTGCTTGATGTATGAAAGGTCTCCGCCGCTTTTGGGCTCAATCAAAATGTAGGCTGCAGTAAATCGGGTCGAAGGAATGTAGGTGATGGCCCTGCTGAAGGTGGTGTAAAGCGTGGGAACCCCAAACAGACCGGAAGTATTGACTTTTGCAATGCCCACCACCATTCCGCGGTGATCATTGATTTCAAACTCAGTCCCTATTTTTGGGTTTTCAAGCTTTGCAAATTCGGCGTCCTGCACCACAACGAAAGCATTTTCTGCAAAGATATCTTCGATCTTTCCTTCCAGGAGTTCGGGCCTGCCAACCAGCGTGGAATCATCCAGACCCATGACCGTGACAAACTGGTAAGAACCACTGCGCAGTTTGACGAGCGCCCCCCCCGAATACAGGGGAACGGCATATTTGACCCCGTTGATACTCCTGACTGCATCCAGAACATAGTCAGGCATGGGGATACTACTGGCGACATTGTTGACTGCTGGATCCATCACCCAGACTTTTGCACCAATATTGAGCACGGTGGCCGAGGCGCGGGTCAGAATTCCTGAGAACATGGACGTCATCATGACCATGAGGAACACTGCGAAGGTAATTCCGACCAAAAGTGCAGAAAACTTGCTCTTGTCATTGACAAGGAGTTTGAATGCAATTTTGAGGATTCCGATCACTGCAAGACACCTAATTTGCCTAGCCTGACTTCATTTGGCAAAACCCACCCTACATATTAAACAATTTATTACAACTATTCCATAACTATTTTTGCGCGGGGGTTAGCACAGCGTAGGCAAAACCGTCACGGGCAAGCGCTTCGGTATAATTGCGAAAAGGGGGCCTTATCATGACCGCACCAAAAATACTTGTCTTTGCTGGCAGCGCCCGGCGAGAATCTCTTAACAAAAAGCTCGCGCGCGTGGCTGCGGATGCTGCCCGTGCGGGTGGTGCAGAGGTTACCCTCATTGACCTGTGCGATTACCCGATGCCTATCTATCACGGTGATCTGGAAGAGCAAAACGGGCTTCCAGAAAATGCCAGGCACCTTAAGCAGGTTTTTCTCAAACACGATGCCCTGCTGCTGGTTTCACCAGAAAACAATGCGTCGGTTTCGGCATTGATGAAAAACACGCTGGACTGGCTGTCGCGTCCGGATGGCGATCAAAGTGGACTGGTTCCTTACGCAGGAAAAGTGGCCGCATTGTTGGCGGCTTCGCCGGGAGGAATTGGGGGATTACGCGGGTTGGTACACCTGCGTCAGGTACTGCAAAACTTCAATGTGCTGGTGCTTTCCGAACAGTTTGCATTGCCGCATGCACATGAAGCATTTGCCGGCGATGGCACATTAAAAGACGCCAAACAGCTCGCGGCCGTATCAAAGGTGGCGCAGCGCCTGATTGCCGTAACTCGCCAGCTGAAGGCGGGGTGAAGAGAGGGTCAGACCTCGCTTGCAGCGAGGTCTGACCCCGTTGTTCCCAAAATGCGACTCGCTTCCGCCTGTAACGCTTTAAAGGATTTTTCCCACGCGTCCGGGTGCGGTTTGGTCAAAATGATACGCCGCACGATGGATTCAAGAAGGTTGTTACGCGCCTGCACGCGATAGAAATCATCTGCAAGGACCACTTGCACTCTTGTGTCCTGACAGACCCCCACACAGGGTCTATCTACATCGATCTTACCGCACCCAATGCATTGCCAGCCTTCATATATTTCAGTCATCGTCCCATCCCCGACCACCATAGTAATAGGGGGCAGGATACATGGGTTGACCGTAAACTGGTTGGGGGTATCCATAGACAGGTTGCGGATAGCCATAGACAGGAGGGGGATATCCAGGGTAAGCCATCACCGGTGCAGGTTGTACGTAGGTTGGGCCCTGATTTGCCATCATGGCGCCAACAACACCACCAACAAGAGCGGAGCCGATTGCCCAACCCATCCCGTCACCCTCTCCACCACGCCAGCCCTCGCCTCCACCCCACCTTCCACCCCCACGCCATCCATCGGCGTAGGCCACATTGATTGTTAATCCAACCAGAAGCAGGGCAATGATTTTTTTCATGTTGATCACCTTTTCACTTTGAATCGTTTCTTCCTGCTTAACGGCTGTACAGGGGGCGCGTTGACTATCTACAGGGTGTGCGTAAAAATGCACCTTCCATAACAGGCGAACGCATCATGGAAACCAAACCCCCTCTTCCCCCATTCACTCATGAAACCGCTACCCAGAAAGTTCGCATGGCTGAGGATGCCTGGAACACCCGCGATCCCGATCGCGTGGTACAAGTCTATACTGAAGACACGCTCTGGCGTAACCGTTCGGAGTTTCCTGTCGGACGCGAAGCGGTGCGTTCGTTTCTGCAGCGCAAGTGGACCAGGGAATTGGACTACCGGCTGATCAAGGAATTATGGGCTACTGTGGGCAACCGCATCGCAGTTCGTTTTGCCTATGAGTGGCATGACGACTCCGGACACTGGTATCGCAGCTACGGCAACGAAAACTGGGAGTTCAACGAATTTGGCCTGATGCAACGCCGCTATGCCAGCATCAACGACCTCCCCATCAAGGCAGAAGATCGCCTGTTTCACTGGCCTCTGGGGCGCCGACCTGATGACCATCAAGGGTTGTCGGCACTCGGGTTATAGAAGGAAAGCTATGGGGTCAGATCTCAATTTGAGGTCTGACCCCCGAAGTTGTTTTGGAGGACTGAAATGCATTCATCTGGATTCATCGGGGTTGCAGGACTGCCCCGGTCAGGCTCGACTTTGCTGTGCCAACTGTTGGCCGAGCATCCGGACATCCATTGCGAGGGCCATAGCTCACCGTTGTGCAACGCGCTGCTTAACACACGCCGCTCGATTAGCGACGACTCCTTCTTTTTGTCCCAACTCGATGTTCAATTCGACCGCACTTATCAGCACCTGCAAGCGGCCATGACCGGCTTTTTGCGGCACTGGTACCATGATTGCCAAAAACCCTGGGTAGCCGATAAAAATCGAGCCTGGTTGCATTGTATCGAAATGCTGCTGCAGCTTGACCCCAACGCCCGTCTACTGGTAAACATCCGCGAACTGGGCCAAGTGTACGGCTCAATCGAAGCGCAGCATCAAGGTACTATCCTGCTGGATTTTGTAGATCATCTTGCAGATTTTGATCGCTATAACCGCGCCATACAATTGTTTTCTCCCGGAAAATCAGTGGGCACGCCCTTAGCCTCCATCCGCGCCGTACAAAATTTACCCTTGGCCATTCGCGATCGACTGTATTTTGTGAAATTCGAACATCTGGTCAATGAGCCGGTCACCTGTATGAATCAGATTTTTAAATGGCTTGGGCTTGCTCCCCACACCATTGACCCTGATCGTCTTACAGTGCAGCCCCAGGAAAGTGATAGCCATTACCGCTACAAGTTTTCGCATCGCCGCAATCCCAGAATTGACCCGCCCGAACCCCATGTCATCCCTGCAGCGATTCAAAAGCAGATTGAAACCACACATGCGTGGTATTACCAGGCGTTTTACAGCTAGGGGTCAGACCTCAGGTTTTGTTAAACAGTAACCAACCCCGCGAGGCCCACCAGGGTGTCGCCAGCTCCAAACAAACTGCCCGTGGCGCCGGCCTGCTCAACCAGATAGGTATTGCCCTGAAACTGAAACGCGGCCACATCATGGCTTGCCAGATCCATTCCACTGGCGGCTAACGTTCCGTTGACCCATGTAGATAATTGATTGATATCCAACCCATTTGCGGTTGCATAGGCGGACAGGGTTGAGGCGGAAACGGTCATCACTACCGAGTTCACTGATTGTGGGTCAGCGGTAAACTGAAGCCGATCGGTGTTGGGGTTGTAGCCAGCAATCATCACCTGGGCAAGGTTTGCGCTGTACCCTACGGCACCCACCGCGATCTGATCTGTGGTACCTATGCCATGGGTGCCCAAAGTAATCGTGCCACTCACGCCGGTACCTGTAAGCGTAATCTGATTGGCCCCTGTCCCCACCGTAATGTTGGCCTGCCCGTCTGCACTGTGGTCTGTAACCCGATTGCTGCCGTTGCCCAGGGTGATCTGGTCGATGTGCCCGGCTGCAGCACCATTAACCAGATCCAGTGCAACACCCTGCGTATCCCCCGCTCCGTTTACTGTAACCCCGGTACTGACGGCATCGCCTGACAGGGTAAACGCTACATTGCCCGTCAAGTTTAATGTTGCAATCTGCGTGCTGGTTTGACTGGCATCTCCCACTGTCAATACACCTGTTCCCGTCTGCGTAAACGTGGCGGTGGTTAAATTGGCCCCATTGAGCGCATGAATGGCGCTGTTGCCTTCTGCACTGTCGGTTACGCTAAGTGCCGGGGCGTCATCCGTCAATGTGGACACAATCAGCGATTGCGGGCCACTGATGCTAAGACTGGTCAGATTAAGATCGGTAAGTTGTCCTACCGTCTGGCTGGACCCAGTATGGCCCTGGGTTTCAAAAGTCGCGGTTCCGATTCCCTGCGCCGTACTGTCCTGTAGCGTCAACGCATGCGTCTGAACATTTCCAGAGGTCCCTGCCACGCCCAAAACTACTGTGACGCTGTCATTGGGCCCGTTGCTATCGCTTGTCTGGTATAGAAGGCTTTGGGCGTCCCCTGTGTCCACCTGTAGTACCGTGCCTGGCGCCACTTGATCAAATGTCAGGGTTCCTGAGGTTGCGCCGTTAAATACTTCCAATGTATGAATAGCGTCTCCAGCAAACGCCGCCACATTGATGGTTTGCGTTCCAGAGCCGATGGCTTCCGTAACCCCCAGAGTCTCAAAACCGGTGACCTGGGCTTCGGTCTGCGCGGAAGGTGCACCGCTGAGTGCGTAGTTAAGAACAACTTCATCACTGCTGCCCGGCCCTCCGGTAATGGCTTCGGTGGCGTTGCCGTTTAAGGTAACAATTGTTGGCCCTGTCCCCCCCATGAAAACCTGCTGCTCTGTTCCATCAATCCAAAGCATTACCGCACCCGAGGATTGGGAAGCATCGATTACCGTCGTGCCCCGCCCGACATTGGAGAGGTCGCCATCAAATCCTGCCGTACCCGTAATGGCCACCTGTTGCAATTGAAGCGGATACTGCAGTGGCTGGACCAGGCTAAGGACCCCCGTCCCAGATACATTGAGGGTTTGCAGATTATTCAACACAATCGACGGCGACACGGTGTAGTTAAGTAACGCATTCCCGCCCGTAGACACGTTAAGCGTTTTGTAGATGCTGACCTGATCAAAGATGTTGATCACGCCACTGACGGCGACGAGTGCAAGATTTAGCGTGGTGGCATGCCCAAACTGATTGAACAGGTTCACCGTAGCCCCGCCAGAAACATTTTCCAGGGTCAGATCGGTTAGCGCCGTGGCACCACTAACATTGGCATAGGCCCCATCGACAAGATTATTAAGGGTAAGGTGCGTCAATGCGGTGGCATTGTTGATTTTGAGATCACCCCCATTAAATTGCCGTACTGTCGAATAACCGGACCCGTATCCCCCATAGCCGTACCCATACCCGGATCCATAATTGACCACCGCAGTCCAGGTGAAATTGTCCAGCCCGTTAACTGAAACCGACTGGATGGTGCCATTGTTGTCGTTGATTACAACGCCCTGCTGAAATCCATTGGGTGCAGATTCGGTCTGGGTTACGGAAACTTGCGTCGTTCCTGCGCCGCCATTGACCAGAATGGCGTGTTGATCATTGCCGTATCCATAGCCATTCGCTTCTGTAATGGCTACCGTGCTTCCGCCCACCACGACCATGCCGTAGGCCCCATACTGTGCGTTTCCCAGGCCCGCCTGGGCCTGATCATTCACCACCACTGCCGTGTTTTTATCCACAACAATGTCGTCTACATGGTATTGATTGGATACGCTCGTGATATTGACATCGGACAATCCGGTATACCCCATGGTGCTGGCCACTGGAGCAAAGATCACCGCTTCACCACTAATCAGGTTGACATGCTGAATGTCTGAAACAGTAGCCCCGGAGACGCCCGTGGGGTTCCAGTATCCCCCGGTTGCTGCGTCGGTAAGATTCAGGGTGTTTCCTGTTGTTGTGCCCCCAGAGAGGGTATCGCCTGTCGTAAAAGTTGGTTGCACGCCCGGAATCGGGGTTCCGTTACCCTGCCCAATGCCATTGATGACAGCGTTGTTGTTTGTGATAACGATGTGGTCTGTTCCAGTGGTGAGGGTATAGGTCGCATTTGCCACCGTACCGGCCAATGTCTGTAATGAAATATTATTGGCCGAAGACGACGATTCACCGTAATTCACGGCCTCATTCATTAGCGTTGTCCACGACGTGGCTGCAGCGCCAAACGTGGCATCGCCTGTCAGCCCCGAAAACAAGTTGAGCACCCCTTCCAACGCCGCACCGCGTGCATCGGGTAGCGTTGCGTTCAACACGGAGACGATGTAGGCCTGGGCCTGATCAAAAGAATTCCCTGTCAACCCAAGGTTTGTGGCCACTGTCTGGGCTACGGACGAGGTACTGGTGTTGCCAAGGTAGCTGCTGTACACGCCATTCAGAAAAGGATCCAGTCCCTGCGCGGTAACTGCCGCAAGCACAGACTGCATAGTGCCGTAATCCAGAACAACATCGAGTGACGCGCCAGCAAACTCGGCAACGGAAGTGGCATTACTCACTGGAACGTTGGTCACGATCGTTCTATCTTTTCCGGATCAGGTACTCGTTAGGAGTTTACTCACAATTATGGACTGACCTTCGTTTTGAGTTGCGAAAATGTGTAACAAAACATCCCTGTCTGTGCGTGACAAGCACAAGGTTCCAAGGCACAGCCATAAGGTACAATGCTGCAATCGTAATACGACTGTAATGTATGTTCACAGGCGCCTGCTCTTCAGCGCTTTGACCTATGAAACCCGACAAAACCCACCCCGACCCCATTTCTCATAAATCCTCGGGATTTGCACGAATCTGGAAAGCTTTCTTTCACTCCTTTGACGGGTTGAGGGAGGCTTGGCGTCATGAAAGCGCGTTCCGCCAGGAAGTGGTATTGTCACTTGTTGTCATACCTGTATCATTTTTGTTACAAGTATCCGGCGTGGGGCATATTTTGATGGTTTCATCGGTTTTACTGGTTTTGATCATAGAACTGGTAAATTCCGCCATCGAAGCCGCCATTGATCGGTTTTCTACTGAAAATCATATACTTGCAAAACGTGCCAAGGATATCGGGAGCGCTGCCGTGTTGCTTAGCATTGTCAATGTAGGGGTGGTTTGGGGGTTTTTATTGGCTTGACAGAAAATCAGTCCTGGAAAGGCAGTCGCCCCACAACATACCTCTAATTTTCATATAACTACTGTAATTAGCTGTTTTTGTACTTTGAAGATTGCAAAAACTCTACTGATTTGTGAGAATAAAACTACTATGACCATAAATACAACAAAAAACAGGTCCGATATTGAGAATTTGGTGATGCATATCGACGATCATCAATTCCCATATCGTGAAATCCTGAGTCAGGCTAGTAGCGCTCGTGCCAGCAGCCGATGGTTGCTGCTTGATGAGGCCATTGGGCTCCGTATTCCAGAACACCCAATCCGCAAAGTCGTGTGAACGTTGTTTCGGTAATGGGTTCACGCGGGGGTGTCGGGGTTACTACGGTTACAGCCCAGCTTGCGTGTGCCCTGGCTTCGCGCCAGCAACATGTCATTGCGATTGATCTTTCGCACTCCAATAGCCTTCGACTTCACTTAGGGATGCCGCTGGATGACCCTTCAGGCATGGCCCCACAGATTCTGGCGGGAAACCGCTGGAGCGAGGCCGCCTACCGAAGCCCTGGCGGGGTGGATTTTGTTCCGTTTGGAAAAGTCAATCGTTCGGAGTTGCACCAGTTTACCGAACTTACCGAAAAGCAATCCACCTGGTTTTCAAGCTGTCTCGAACTTTTAGACCAACCCTCTAACGTTTATGTGCTGTGCGACTGTGCACAAGCCATTACCGTGTTCCAAACCCAGGCGATTGAAGCATCCCATATGATACTGACGGTCGTGGATTGCGACCCTATTTCGTTTGTCAAACTCAACTTATCAGAACTCATTGTCACCTCCGACAAGGTGCCCGACGACAGATTGCTTGTCAACCAGTTCGATGCCACGCGGGATCTGGACCGGGATGTTGTTGCGTTGATGCGGGCCGAATTCAATCAGCAAATGATTCCCGTCATGATCCATCGCGACGAGAGTGTCCGTGAGGCACTTGCCAGCAAACGGGATATTTTCACTTATGCGCCTTCAAGCCAGGCGGCTACAGACTACGTTAACCTGAGCATGTGGCTGACCGAGCACTTCGCCCGGCATGGCAGCTCGTGAATTGGTGACGCCAGATGCCTACCATACCAGCGTCAATACGCACACTACTCCAGGCTAACCAGATCAACCCGTCACAGCCTTTACCAAAACTGTTGCTGTCGTTCCTGTTTACAACTTCCGTTACAGAAAATTGGGAACGCTTCAGAAAAACTCGCCTGCCCCAACTGTTTCCCCAAATCAATTTCAAAAGATTCCACTGGAGCGACCCACTAAGAATCCTGGTGCAAGCGATCTGGCTTCTGTTGTTGCAAGTGCTAAAACCACGTGCCCCACGCCAGGAGTACCGCGCGCAAAGGCAGTTGAAAATGGTCAAGCCCCGCCGGTCCCCATCTCCACAGAAAGGTGTTGTTGACGGATTTTTTCGGACCAGGCCAGGTCAACTTTTCGTCCGCTGGCGCGAATCTTCCAGGCCCAAACCTGAAATTCTTCGCCGCATTCTCGAGGTATTGGCGTCATCAAAAAGTATCTGGAATCATGCATTTTCTCGATGGGTTATCTACATCATTGCGATTGGCATGGGATTTTTGTGTATAACCACCCCTTTTAGCACTTTTTCCCAGACGATCTTCGTGGGCCTGTTGCTCCTGATGGCCCTGCTGATACGGGGCATTCCCGGAACGACCATCACCCTTTTACTGACCGTGTTGTCAATCGTCGCATCCACCCGGTATATGTGGTGGCGGTTTACAAGCACCCTCAATTGGGACGAGTCTTTTGATCTCATCTGGGGCGCCCTGTTGCTGATTGCGGAAATCTATACCTACTTTTTCCTGGTGTTGAGTTACTTGCAGACAACTTGGCCACTGCACCGCCAACCCCTGCCCATGCCGAAAAATACTGAGGACTGGCCGAGCGTGGATGTGTACATTCCCACTTATAACGAACCTCTTAGCGTGGTTCAGTCCACCATTTTTGCTGCCAAGGGCATTGATTGGCCTGCGGAGAAGCTTAACATCTACTTGTTGGATGATGGCCGCAGAGAAGCCTTTAGTGACTTTGCCGATTCCGTTGGGGTGGGGTATATCATCCGGCCTGACAACAAATACGCCAAGGCGGGCAACCTCAACCACGCCATGCAACTAACCCATGGAGACTTCATTGCAATTTTCGATTGCGATCACATCCCCACGCGATCTTTCCTGCAGCTTAATATGGGCTGGTTTGGCAAGGATTCCAAGCTTGCCCTGGTCCAGACTCCCCACCATTTTTACTCGGCCGATCCTTTTGAAAGAAACCTTGGTACCTTCAGAAAAATGCCCAATGAAGGGGAGTTGTTTTACGGGCTGATTCAGGATGGAAATGATTTGTGGGACGCCGCATTTTTTTGCGGTTCCTGCGCCATCCTGCGCCGTACTGCTTTGGAGGAAGTCGGCGGAATCGCCGTCGAAACGGTCACGGAAGATGCGCATACGGCACTTAAGCTGCACCGTTTGGGATATACCTCCGCTTACATCAATATCCCCCAGGCCGCCGGACTGGCAACAGAAAGCCTGTCGATCCTGATTGGACAACGCATTCGATGGGCACGAGGGATGGCGCAAATATTTCGGTTGGACAACCCGTTTTTAGGCAAGGGCCTGAGTTGGGCCCAAAGTATTTGTTACAGCAATGCCATGTTGAGCTTTTTCAATGGCATCCCCAGGATTGTGTTTCTGACTTCGCCGCTCGCGTTTCTCCTGTTTCACGCTTACGTCATCTACGCTCCGGCAATTTCAGTGGTACTGTACGTGCTACCTCATATGCTCCATGCAACCATCGTCAATTCGCGCACGCAAGGCCGTTATCGTCATTCATTCTGGTCTGAAGTGTATGAAACCGTGCTTTCCTGGTACATTGCCCGGCCAACAACCATGGCGCTTATCAATCCAGGGAAAGGAAAATTCAACGTTACGGCCAAAGGCGGATTAATCGAACACGCTTTTTTTGACTGGGCCATTTCCGTTCCGTTCATAGTCCTGATCGGTCTTAACTTCATCGGTGTAATCGCTGGCGTGTTTCGGCTCATTTATGGCCCCGCCGACGAGATCCCCACAGTCCTCATCAATCTGGTGTGGACCTTCTACAATTTCCTGATTCTTGGAGGAACGCTCTTCATTGCTTCAGAAACCAGGCAAGTCAGGGTGTCTCACCGGATCCGCCTCACGTTACCTGCCATCCTTCATCTGGATAACGGCAAGCTGATACACTGTGTCACGGAAGATTTTTCCGAAGGGGGTACCTCTTTGACACTGTCCTCCACCTTAACGCTCGAGCATAATAGCAACGTCCGGGTTTCCTTGTGGCGCGGGGAAGATGAATTCTCTTTCCAGGGCAGCATCGTAAACTGTTTGAATAAACGCGTGCGACTGCGTTGGGCGCTCCAAAACCAGAGTGAGGCAGAGCGATTGATTCAATGTACGTTTGGCCGGGCTGACACCTGGATTTCCTGGTCCAAGGGCCAGAAAGGCGACAAGCCCCTGACGAGCTTAATGGAAGTCGTGTCCATTGGAGCCAGCGGCTATAACCGTGTTCTTGGACACCTCGTTCCGGAGAGGATCAAACATCGTCTTGGCAAAGCCATGTCAGGTCTTGCCTCATGGTTGCCCAGAAACCCGATTCGCCCGGAGCTCGCAAAATGATAAAACGTTTGCTGAGTGTTTTCATCGCTCTGCTTTTTCTCAGCATGCCAACCTCCTCTTATACCGCAGATACCGCAGAACAGACTTCAAAGGTCAAACCGGCACCGACCAAGCATGGTAAAAAAACCCATAGGGTTACCCCAACCCCTAAAGCTGCCGATCCGAATCCCGCCGTTGAGATCACCCACTACAAATTAAAAACGCCATCCAACAAGGGCTCGGTCAAACCCGCTAAAGCCAAACCCGCTACGGTTAAACCGGCCAAGGTCAAACCGGCTAAGGTTAAACCGGCTGCGACCAAGGATATTATTAAAACCCTTAGCGTTACCCCACCCCCTGAAGAGGTCGTTCCGAACTCTGCCCTTGAGATCATCCACTATCCATTCAAAATGTTTGCCAACACCGACACGCTCAAGCTGCGCACGACCGAGGGTGGCTTCACGGTCAATTTTGGTTCGCGCATGGATGAATTGACCACCCGGATGATTCTTCACGTGCGATTTACGCACTCCCCGGCCCTTATTGCCAATGAGTCCCATATTCGTGTACTACTCAACCAGGAAGTGGTTGGCGTGATCCCCATCACCCACAAAAACCCGGGGCAGGTTGTCAACTACGATATCGAAGTGGATCCGCGTCTGGTGAGCGATTTCAATACGCTGCGCTTTCAATTTATAGGGCACTACACCAACGACTCGTGCGAAGACCCCCTGAATTCGGCACTTTGGGCAGATGTCAGCGGCGACAGCAACATCGAAATGACGGTGAAACATCTGAAATTAAGTAATGATCTGGACCGGTTTCCGGAGCCTTTTTTCGATCATCGTGACTGGCGTCGCCTCACGCTGCCCGTTGTCTTTCCCGCCCAGCCCACCCAGGGCACCTTGCACTCAGCCGGCATCCTCTCGTCCTGGTTTGGAAGAATTGCCGAGTGGCGCAATGCCCGTTTTCCGGCCTACCTCGACGAACTCCCCATCGGACATGCGTTGGTCTTTGCCACCAATGCTTCCCGACCGAGCTTTCTTGCCAAACATCCCGACGTAAATGCACCGACCATCGAGATGGCCACCAACCCCGCTGACGGTATTTCCAAGCTGCTTATTATTTTTGGCCGCGACGATCACGATCTTGAAGTTGCTGCGTTGGCTCTGGCCCTGGGGCATACGGCTTTTACCGGCGAACGGATGACCGTTAACGAAGTTAAGGAAGATGCGGCAAGACAACCCTATGACGCTCCCAAATGGGTGCGTCTGGATCGTCCCATGAAATTTGGTGAGCTGGTGAATTCGCCCGAGGAACTACAGGTATTTGGCCACGTACCCCCACCAGTTAAAATCAATTTGCGCATCTCGCCCGATCTTTTCGCCTGGCGCAGCCGCGGCATTCCGGTTAATTTAAAATTTCGCTATACCCCACTGATCCGGTCCAGCGAGTCACGCCTTGTTATGAGCATCAATGGCGAGTTGGTCCAGGCATTCAATCTGTTAAGCTCCGGTGAAGGCGGTGAACATCGGGTACGTCTGCCTTTGATCGACTCCGCATTGTTTGGTAGTGGCTCTGAGCTCTTCATCCCCCCTTATAAGTTAGGAATCCGTAACGAACTTCAATATTCTTTTTCCTTCGCTTTCCAGAAAGAAGGCTATTGCAAGGATACCCAGGTGGAAAACGTGCGGGCGATGCTGGATCCCGATTCGACCGTTGATATGACCGGGTTCCCCCACTATGCTGAAATGCCTAACCTGATTCATTTCTCTGCGCTTGGCTTTCCCTTTACAAAGTATGCCGACCTTCAACAAACCGTCATCGTGGTTCCGGCGCACCCCAACAAGTATGAAATTGAAACCCTGCTGACCGTACTGGGTCATATGGGCGAGTCCACCGGATACCCCGCAACACGGTATCACCTGGCCACCCCCGATGAGGAAAACCAGTTCCGTGATACGGACATTCTCGTTATCGGGTCAGCGCTGCAGCAGGGCATACCGCATCAATGGGAAAATCGATTGCCGGCGGTCGTCACAGAAACCTCGCGGCGCATTAGTCAGCCGAATCTAAAATCGAGTTTGTTTTATGACTGGCTAGGCTTTGACACTCAACCGGATCCTCGAATTGCCGACCAGGAAAAATTGTTTGGAACAGGACCGTTGGGAGCCGTTGTCGGGTTTGAGTCGCCGGTAACGGCCAAGCGCAACGTCGTGGCCATCACAGCCACGGCTCCGGAGAATCTGCGACTGGTATTGAATGCGTTGGACAAACCTGAGTTGTCCAACGATTTTCGTGGGAGCGTGGCAGTGGTGCACCCTGACCGGGTGGACGGGGTATTGGTGGGCCAAACCTATTTCATAGGTCACCTGCCTTTCTGGACGGCAATCTGGTTCCCGCTTTCGGGACACCCTGTCCTGCTTGCCATCTTCGGCGTCCTGGCGGTGCTGGTGTTTGCCCTCGGACTTTGGCGCTCCCTTAAGGCTGTCGCAACAAAACGGCTGAAGTTTAAAAAGTGACCCTGACGCGCCAGTTTTCCCAACGGTCCATCGCCTTGTTTCTGGCGTGCACAATCGGGCTTCCAGCCAACGCCGAAGACTGCAGCAACTGGCCGCTTTGGAACACGTTTCGTGACCATTTCATGAGCCCTGAAGGACGCATCGTGGACGCCTCCACCCCTTTGGCGATCACCACTTCGGAAGGCCAATCCTATGCCCTGGTTTTTGCACTCGCTGCCAATGACCGCGCTGCTTTCGAGAAAATACTCCAATGGACGGAAAACAACCTCGCTGCGGGTGATTTAAGCAGCCGCTTGCCTGCATGGCAGTGGGGAAAACGCGCTGACGGCAGCTGGGGAATCATTGACGACAATGCCGCCTCTGACGCTGATTTATGGATGGCCTATGCTTTGGGGGAAGCAGGCATCCTGTGGAAAGCCCCCAGATTTGCGGCCATGGGTGAGTTGCTGGCAGCACGAATCCTGCGCGAAGAAACAGACCTGTTGCCCGGTCTTGGCAGAACCCTGCTTCCTGGACCCCAAGGGTTTCATCCCGAAGCCAACCAATGGAAGCTCAATCCAAGCTACGTTCCCCTTCAGGTCATCAGACGTCTTGCAATGCTCTATCCCCGCTCGGACTGGAAACAGCTGATTTCTGCTTCGCAAGATTTCATCGTCCGATCAGCACCTCTTGGGTTTGCCCCCGACTGGGTACTCTATGATCCCCAGCATGGGTTTCAAGCCGACCCGGCGACCAAAGGTACGGGCAGCTTCAACGCCATTCGCGTCTATCTCTGGGCCGGTATGCTGGACCCCCATGATCCGGCACAACCTGCCCTGCTGAAAGCATTTGCCCCGATGGCAAACCATGTCATCACTCATGGGCTTCCCCCCCTTGAAGTTAACGCTTTCGAAGGGACGGGACGAGGCAATAGCCCATTGGGGTTTTCGGCAGCCCTGCTTCCGTTTCTCGCGAGCCTTCATCTGCCCCAAGCACTGCATCAGCAAGAACTTCGGGTAGCCGCCGTGAGCCTTGAGCGACATCAGGACGTCTACTATGACCATGTACTTGCGCTTTTCGGGCAGGGGTGGCTGGAAAACCGTTTCCATTTTGCGCGTAACGGCGCTTTGATAACGCACTGGACATGCAAATTCGCGCCCTCATCCTCGCACTGACCCTGTTGACGGGTATCGCAAACGTTCCCTTGTGGGCAGAGCCCTCCCCTGATTCCGGGTTGGCCCGGTTGCGGGAGAATGTGCACTTCTGGCAAGGGCGTGGCCGTTCCGACATGGTTCGCGAATCTGTTAACAAGCTGCTGGCCGTGGCGCCCAATGACGCTGAAGGACTGACAGCCCTGTGCCGGCTTGAAGTACAGGACAACCACCTGGTGGCGGCTCGGCAGGCCCTGGAAAAGTTGCGTGAGGCGCACCCCAACTCCCCTGATGTCGCAGACCTGGAACTGCTGTTGAGCATCAACGGCGAGGAAAAAGCACAATTGCGGCAAGCACGGCAATTGGCTAATAACAGCAAAGTGGATCTGGCCCTTAAAATTTATCGCAAACTCTTTCCTGGCGGACCTCCCGAAGGCGAGTTTGCCGTGGAATATTGGGAACTGGTCGCACGAACCAACTCTGGCTGGTCCCTCGCGGTCCAATCCATGGAGAAACTGGCCCGCGAACATCCAGACGATCAGTCCTACCGACTGAGCCTCGCAAAACTCAGGACTTCTCGCACCCCTTTCGCCCAGAAAGACTTACAGACGCTCATTGACATGTCCAGCAGGCCTCCCCCCTATGATCAGGAAGCCCATAACGCCTGGAGGAGGGTCATCCTGCATCTCGAACCTTTGTCTTCCAATACCATTCCTCTCATTGAACAATATTTGAAGTCAGACCCCCGAGATCTGGCCGTCAAGGAGTACATGAAGAAGGTCCAGGAAGCACAGCTTGCCAACAAAAAACTGATGGCCGATCCGTTTTACCAAGCCAAACGCGAGGGATTGGAATTGCTTAAGGCAGGCCAGAATGCAGAGGCCCAGGAACAGTTCAAAAAAGCGCTGACCAAATACCCCAGGGACCCGGAGCTTGTCGGAGGCATGGGATATTCTTACATGAGAGAAAGCCACTATGATGCTGCGGAAGTCTGGTTCAAGCAGGCATTGCAACTGGAACCTGATGAAAAAAGCAAGTGGAACGCCCTGATCAAATCGAGCCAATTCTGGGGCATCATGCAACAGGTGGGCGTTTTGCGTGACCAGGAAAAATACATCGAAGCCGAAGCCCTACTGCAACAGGCACTCCAGATGGATCCCCAGCAACCTGATGCTTTGGCTGCGCAGATACGCATCGAAGCAGATCAAAGCCATTTTGAAGAAGCCAGAAAACTGGCTGCACGCTTGCCCAAAGACCGCAAACAGGAGCTCGATACCTCGATTGACGAGATCGAGGCCGGGCAATTGCGCGGGGTAGCCTCCTTATTGCGCGCTCAGGGCGACAACGCCGATGCCATCACCCTGTTGAATCTGGCCATGCAGATGGACTCCGCAAGCCCCTGGTCGCGCTACGATCTGGCGCGCCTTTATGCCGCTTCGGGACACCCAGAGCAAGGGCAGCAACTTTTTGACGAGATGCTGGCACAAAATCCCAAAAACGCTTCTGCGCTTTACGCTTTGGCTCTTTACCAATCCGGTCAGGATAAAACGCTTAAGGCCATGCATACCCTGGAAAAAGTACCCAAAGCTGAGCGGCCAGGAAAAATTGCGCTATTGCAGAAACGACTGTGGTTGGATCTTCAGTTACAGCGCGTGAAGCGGTTGACAAAAATAGGCAAGAAAGAAGAGGCTCGCAAACTTCTGTCCGCTATTGAACACAAGGCCGGAGAAGATAGCGATCTGATGACCACGGTGGCCTACGCCTGGGCTGACCTGGGAGACCAGGAGCACTCTTCTGTGCTGTTCAAGCAAATCCTCAAGAATCCGGCGGCGTTGTCCAACAGCTGGCATCTGCGCTACGCCCGCTTTCTGTCCAGAAACCATCAGGAAAGCGAATACAAGCAAGAAGTGGATTACCTGAACAAGCAAAAACTCACTCCTGAAGAGATGCAGGAAATGACGGCTTTACGCGATGCCGATACGCTGCATCAGGTGGAACAACTGGTTGACAACAACAAACTCGATGCCGCACAACGCCTGCTGGCTCCAGTGCTGGTCGCATCTCCCAACAATCGGGACGCACTCGACCTATCCAGCCAGATTGCGCGCAAAGAGGGCCATCTGGACAAAGCCATTGCCGATTTGCAACACGCGCTGGCTCCTGATGCCACCACTCCCAGCGACCCGCATGCCCTGTCGCTTCTGGACGTGCAGAAAGATCCGACCAGTGGCGGCGAAACCGTCAAGGTGGACCCCGCAACGTCAGGCTCAACGGCCCCTTCTTCCGGAGGCGCCTACCAATACAAGAAGCTTGCGCAGATGCTGGACCAGCGAGCTAACTGGCTGTCTAGTGCATATGATCGGTTAACGCGTACGGGAACGCCTGGACAATCCCAGTATGATGCCACTGAAATCCCCATCGAATGGCGAACCCCTTTGCAATCAGGGGGTCAAGCGTTCTTGCGCTCTGACCAGGTCAATATTGATGCTGGCACGCTTAATCTGGCGGACAGTTACGCCACCAAAACCTTTGGTAGCATGCTTCTTTGCCAGCCCAATTGTTCCAACACCCTGACACAACAGACTGCCGCTGGGCGATCGTACACGGTGGGCTATGAAGAGCAGGATTTCAGGGCCGACCTTGGCACAACGCCAATCGGCTTTCTCGTCACGAACTGGGTGGGTGGGATTCGACAAAAAGGGGACCTTGGGCCGTTTTCGTGGTCGGCGGATTTTTCCCGCCGTCCGGTCGCCCAAACGCTGCTATCCTATGCTGGAACGCGCGACCCACGCACCGGCGCCATCTGGGGCGGTGTTGTTTCGACGGGCGCCAACTTTGGATTAAGCCTTGATAAAGGAGAATCCTTTGGATTCTGGTCCACGTTTGGCCTCCACAGACTGACTGGGGACAACGTGGAAAGCAACGACTGGGACCAGTTCATGGCAGGGGAAACCTGGCGGATTATCAATGATGACAACCGGTTGTTTTCCGCCGGATTGACCGAAATGTTCTGGCATTTTAGCAGGGACGCCGGGGAATTTACCTTTGGTCAGGGCGGGTACTATAGCCCTCAGGTCTTTAGCAGCATTAATCTGCCTTTCACGTATGCGGAGCGCTACACACGCTTTTCTTATGTGGTACGCGCATCGGTATTCTCTTCCTGGGCAAAGATCAACGCTTCGCCGTATTTTCCCCTCAACGGCAACTACCAAAGCACAGCTGGCAATCCTTACTACGCAACCAATTCAGGCCCCGGGAGCGGCTATTCGGCCATTGCCCATTGGGAATACCAGATGACGCCCTCGCTATTCCTGGGCAACCGCTTTGAAAGGGAACGTGCGCCTTATTACGCACCAAATAGCTTCATATTCTACCTGCGCTACGCCTGGGACCATGCCGGGGCGCAGCCGGTCTTCCTGCAACCTGAAGCCGTGATCCCCACGTCACAGTTCTAGACGATGCGCACCTGCCCTTACCTCATTGCAGCACTCCTGACAGCCTGGATCGGCAGCGCTTATGCGCTGCCGCCTAGCGAGCCGTGGCTTCCCGAATACAATCACTATCTGCCCGGGACCCTGAACGAATTTGCGCTGAACGAATGGCTACGTCGGGATGATCGCGAGACAGCCCTCATTTTGCTGGAACGCGCCGTACGCCTGGACCCTTACAATCCCGCGACCAAACACAATCTTGAAACGTTGCGTGCCGTGATGAAAGGCTCACAATCCATCCACATGGAGCCCCCTCCCAAATCACCGATTTTGCCGACTGCCCCCAAGCAGCCCGCCCCAACCGGAGATGAATCCATTCCGGAATCGGTTCCAGAGCTTTGGGACATTCCTCAAAGCCCCCCTGGGTCGTAAACAGACCAGGCGCCGTTTTCAACCTGCTGCAGATAGTACTGGTTGTTGTAACGCAGCACGGTCATGTCCTCATTTTGAGATACAAATGAAGTGGTGGGAATATCATGCACATAGTCATTGGCACTGAAACTACCTCCATTGAAAGGAGATACTGTCAGCATATTGGCTATGATGCGAGAAAGGGCAAGGTAGCTTGTGGACTCCGCTATCACCGCTGGCTCGCCTACGCGTCGGGTATCACCTCCCACCACCTTGATTGCTAATGGCACCAAAGTAATAGCAGGGCTGGGGATTTCTCGCAATCCGGAAATTTGCATTTTGTCACCCCTAAAAGCAGCACCATGTTCCGCCATTACAACTACCACGGTCTTCCGTCCCGAGGCCTGAAGGGTTGTCAGAAAGCGATCGAGGTTGTCAAGCAACCGACCGAGACGAATCTTGTACTTGTAGGGATCGTGACTGTCACGCCCCGTGTCAGGTACACCCAACAGCTTGTTGCCATCGTGCAGACTGATGGTGTTGTAAAACAACGCCACGCGAGCAGCATCTCTTTTTTTACGATTGTCCAGCCAGCGCGAAAGCACAGCAAAGTCATCAAAAACAGGGGAGTCATCATACGCCTGCTGTGCCACATGAAGGTTGTCCAGCGGCAATGGAGACTGGGTGATACGTTGATCGTGTACTATCTTTATAAAGTGTTCAAAATAATGGTTGAAGGCAATGTCGGATTCAAAGCCCACTTGCCTGAAATCTTCCATGAGATAACACCCATCTGGCGCAGGTGAGAAAAGCGCTTTAGCTGGCCCCTGACCGCATGGAGCACGCAACAAACTGATAGCCGCCGGCTCGCTGTAGGAGTCAGCAGAATTGAAATGGGTGAGCGTGATGTCGAATTGTTTCCAAAGTGGATGAGCAGTCAAACCCACCGCTTCAAGATCATCCCAGGACAGGGAACAGATTTGTATGAAGATGACGTCAAAGGGCACCGCATCGGCATCAGGTTTTGGAAAGACAACCCGACGCTTTGCTTCGCTTGCAAAAAAATCCTTGAGGACATCGTCAAGGCTCTTTGGTTTTTCGGTTGACTCCGTTTTTTGATCCGTAGCGGCAGTCACAGCACCAGCCAGAGGATTGACATTGGTCTGGGAATGGTGGGTAACCAGTACTGCCACTATAAGGCCCACTACCACCACGCCCACCCGTAAGAACTGTGAAAGAAACCAGTAGATAACAACGATAAGGATGAGCAGAGCAATTACTTTGAAGTTGATGAAACGACCGATCAGATCGACAATATAGGTCACATCAAACTGCGCCAGCTGTGACGCCTGAGAAAATATCCGTCTGACTGGAGGCAACCATGAATCGTAATAGAGCAGGCCAATCCCTACCGGAACGGCCACGATCTGGCGCACTCTCTGCCACAGACGCGATTGCAATGGCACCATAAGGACAGCTACAAACGCCAGATTCTCCAGGGGCTGGAAATCGATGAGCCCCTTCCAGAACAGGAAGAGTTTCCCCAGAAAATACACGTTCCACCAGCCCAGGGAAACTTGTGCGAACGGTTGTTGCTTCATGGCTGAGGCGCTACCGATGGCGGAGTCAAAACTGCCCTGGGACAGACGTTGGCTTGAAAATCTCGATACGAGCAGGTGGTAAATTGAGCCAGACTATTTCACTTGCTTCATGTGACAATCCCACTGAAAGCCAAGGGGATAATCCAACTGGAGCATAGGTAAACTGGACCAAACGACCATTACCCCCGAGTATTCGCATGCATGATTGTGTGATTTTTGTCACTGCAGCTTTAGCAATGGAACGCAGTGGAAGACCAGACACAAAAGCCGCAACGGGTATGCCTTTGCGATCTATCATTTCAATCTCGGCTGCGTCCCCATGAAAAATTTGAACGTTTGGAAAGCGCTCACGTAAGTGTTGAACCAGACGATATGACTTTTCGACAACAATCAGTTTTTTTTCGTCTACTCCGCGTTTTAACAATGCTTCAGTAACCACCCCTGTGCCGCCGCCAAGTTCTATAACCCATCCTTCTTGCGAGACATCAACCCAGGCTGATATGCGGCTTGCCAGTTGTTTTGAACTTGAGCAAACAGCTCCTATCCCCGCAGGATCACAAATAAGCTCTCTAAACATGAGACAACTGGAAACGATCGACATTAGGCTTATCAACTCGATTAATAATGGTTTTAAAATATTCCGCGGAACACTCAATCCAGTATGCAAATAAAGCTGCGATGAGTCAATTTACCAACAGAAATGCAAAAACCTCATAGTGTTGGCTCATCCCGGGGAGACTCCAAAATCTTTGGAACATAGGGCTGCAACAATGCAGGCTTATATCGAAAATGCCGCCACCGTTGCGTCCATCGCGCCCACCTTTTCCCCACCAGGTACCCGACAACAAGGCCGATGCCCAACAAAATCAAGGTTTCATCCATCATGGCTTTCCGTTGCGGTTTGGCGCAATGTCAGCGGCCGGCGGATTGCGACAACGGGGGCCCGCTGTACCCCTTGCTGCTCAACATTTTGCTGTGGTTTGCTAGCCTCCTGTTCACGAGGATCGGGCTTACGAAATATCACCACGTTTCCATCAGTATCAAGATTATCCAGCACTTCTTCAATACTCTGGGTGGACAGATAACGCACTTCGCCTTCAAACAAGTCGCCGATGGGCGCCCTGAAAGCATGTTCTAACGCTGTGGATACATCGGCTTCGCGACATCCAGCAAAAAACAGGTAGACGTATTCGTTGTGTCTTGTGCAAAGATCTCCGGATCGGCTAAGGGAGAGGCTCTGCAAAATGTTCTGAAAGGTCAACCCCGGAAAAACCAACAGTTGCACCAACGCGTTATCCACAACCAGTACCTCGTGCTGCTTCAAAACCTTCGATACACCTTCCACAAACTGCTTGGGGGTGACATAACCCCTGTGCGGCACCGGTTCGGCCAAAACCTGCAAGTCCTTCAAATTATCCAGCAAAGGCCTTGAATACACCTGACCCTCCAGTGCATCCAGAAACCCGCGAACCTGCGAAAATCCCATCAAGGGCGGAATCACCAAATTGGCCCCAGCCAACAACAAGAGCCGCGCCTGATTGTAACGCAGATACGCGTTGATTTGCCGCACCACAATCCGGATACGCAACCCAAAACGTTTGCGCAAATTAAAAACAATTTCGGTCAATTTTGTCAGGCTCGTGTCGCGATCAAAATGCAGTATAAAAGTGCAGGCTACGTGACCTGCCTGTTCTGAAATGTAGGATTCGTTACCAGCCACCATCCGCCAACCCGGGGGCATTGGATGGTTTAACAACGCAGTCATTGTAATCACCACCTCGTCTTCGTCGGCTTCCTTGACGTGGTGAACCACGGATTTGATGGCTTCTTCTTCGACAGAAAGTTGCTGATCCTTGTCCACCACGAGCCGAAACTTTTGGCCGGAAACCACTCCGTCAGCCCCGAACCAATAGGCTATGTCCATGTTGAGCACGTTGCCATGTTGGGTTAATTGGGCGATGCCTGACAAACGGCTGTTACCCGAACATTTTGCCAGGTCCTGGGTAAGGTGTTTTTGACGGTAACACAGCACAATGGTGCAACTTTGATGATCGGCCCAACGACGCAAAGGAGCTAGCGCTTCAGTGCGTGCTGCTGATGCTTCGGCCTGGATGATGCGATCAGCCCCATCCAACACAATCAAACTTTGTTGAGCCACCTCAAAATAATCCAGTTCCTTTAACAAAGCGTCCATGGAAATAGCGTCCTGCGGAAAAAGGCCGCGGAACATGCGCAACGTGCCATCCACCGCCGCATCTTTCAACCGGGGAGCAGTCAGCCGTTCGCTTGTCCAGAGCAGTTCAGGGTCTATACCTGTAATCCACACGGCAAGCTTTTGCTCGGCCGCTTTTAACAGCATGGGATCGGTTAATCTCCATGGGGGGGCTTCTTCCTCATGCATCAAAAGGTACAACCCTCCCGGACACAGGCCGGTAAGCGATTGAGGCAGTCGCTTTACGGGTAAAACATGTTCAACGGCCATGGACCTCCGCTCGATTAGAACTGGACAGTGCTGGCTCGATTCTACTGAGGGGGAGAGATTCAGGCAAGGTTCTTGGGGGAGGCTCCTTTGGCAACCCTTTGGGCCCCTTTGGGTTCGCTAACGAACAGAACAACTTCGCCAGTTGCTATATATCCAAGATGATAAAGGCGTCGCACTTCAGATTTGAAGTCGTCCACGCTTCAATCAAAGGACAATCATGAATACCACCCCCGATTTAGTTGCCGCAAGCTTTGCGGGCGCCATGTACGGATTTGCACTAGACAATGTAGACATTAATGGCGTGGATAGTGTTGCCGCCGCCAACGGCGGGAGCATCAATTCTCTGACCAACGCGGTTTACACCCGTGATTTTGGTAGCATGACCAATCAACAGGTGGCTAATCACGTTGCCGCTAACGTGATACCAACGACGGGATCCAACGTAGTGCCAAACGCTGCGGCCTTACAGGCGGGCGCTGCGGCCTACATCCTTGTGCAACTCAATGCTGCTGCCAACGGTACGCAGGGACAGACCATCGCTGCAATCCTCAACCTGTTTTCTGGACTGAAAGGTGATGCCACCTGGGGAGCAGCCGCCACGGCCTGGAATACCGAAGTTACCAATGCGGATAATTATGCAAACAACCCGGCCAATACGGCACGTGTCACGTTAAGCAGTGCCGGAAGTGCCGACCTAAGTTATACGTTAACCACCGCTGCAACCTCGGCAACCGAGGGCAGCAGCATCACCTTTCACCTCGCCACTGCCAATGCGATCGCTGGGTCCCACGTGACCTACACTCTGGCGGGCGTGACCGCATCTGAAGTTTTGGGCGGCAACCTGACGGGCAGCGTGACATTGGGCAGCGATGGCAGCGCTACCATTCCGGTTACACTGACCAGCACCGCGGGCCAGGGTCTGACAGGTCCACTGACCGTGACGCTTGGCGTGCCTTCGTATGCGGCCACAAACGGTGTCACGACAGCCTCGGTGACCCTGGTTGAAACGGCGTCATCAACCACTCCGCCTGCTCAGGTGGGTTCAACTTTCATACTCACTACAGCCACGGACAATCTTACCGGTGGATCTTTCAATGACACCTTCATCGGAACTTATGCAGGCGGCGTAGCAACCGACACCTTTAGCGCTGCCGATACCATCAATGGCGGCGGAGGCACCAATTCGCTGATTATCAATAATACTTCTGATACCGCCATCACACCGCCAGATGCCCTTTGGGACCATGTGTCCCATATAGAGAACCTGACCTTTAACGTTACAGGGGGTGGCGCACAAACCCTGACCACGGGAGCATTTTTTGAAGCAGCCTTCTCTGTAGCCCCTTTGGTACTAACCGCCACAACAACCGGTGCAGGCGCCATTACAATTGACATGAGCGGGGTGTCTTCTGGCACGCCCTATACCGGGGCAACAACACTGACATCCGTCACTACGGCGGGTGCACAGACAATTACCACCGGTTCAGGTCAAAGCACCGTAACCGCAACATCCACATCCTCCGCCGGAGTTTCGGGTGCGCTGACGATTAACGGTATCGGCCTGATCTTAGCAGTTGCCAATACCTCTGCAGGCGCGGAAACAATTGGTGATTCGAATAGTCCGAATCTTATTTCCGTGATTGCCAACTCCTCCGCAGGCGCGCAGTCGATTACCAGTACCAGTACAAGCTCGGTTACCGTGGTTGCCACGAGCGCTTCGGGTGCACAGACGGTGACAACCGGCTCGGGTAATGATTTCATAACCCTCAGCAACAGCGCCAGTGGTGCCGGGACGGTTACGGGGGGTGCCGGTGCAGATACGATCGTGCTAGGGACACATACGGCGGTAGATTCCATCGTCTATTCAGCAACGAATCAGGGCGGCAATGTCGTTACCCTCACGGCCAATTCGGCCTTGACTGCTGGCGATACGGTGTCTGGATTTACTGCCACGACGGATCTGATTAAAGTGACTTCGGCAAGTTCCGGGTTACACGCCGCGGCGACCGGGGCAGTGAACGGATGGAATATGACCACCGACACAGTGTTTGTTTCTACGGGAACACTCTCTGTAACCGCTGGTGCAACAACCGCTGCCAAGGTCAGTGCCGCGATTGGCACAGTCACTTCCTCGGCGGGGAATACTGGTGAATTTGCAATCCAGACGGCTGCCGGATCGGGCATCTACAATCTGTTTCAGGTAGACTCCGTAAATGCACATGCAGGGGCGGTTCTTGGCCCAACTGATACAATTTCGCTGCTCGGGACCTTTACCCTTGGCGCAGGCCATGTTTTGACAACCGCCAACTTTACGGCTTGAAATGATGTGAAAAAATCATCCCTTTTTTTCTGCGCCCTGATCTGTCTTTTGTCTTCTGCGTTTGCCGCCAACAACATCAACAATCTGGGCGCACTAAACCAGCCGGAGTTTCGCACTCTCTCCGAAGACCTGGGCTCAGCCTTAAGTTACAAGCCGATGGAACCCGCCACTCCGCTGGGTTTGCTGGGCTTTGATGTGGGAGTTGGCTTCACAGAGACCGACATGGCAAAAAGTTCTGGGCTATGGAGCAAAATCACCGATGGGGGCAGTACGGTAAACAATTTGTACATCCCCAGACTTCAGATCGAAAAGGGATTGCCCTTCGGCATCGATGTGGGTGCGTTTTATGCCAAAGATCCCAGCTCCAATATCTCCCTGTATGGCGGCGAGGTTCGTTACGCCCTTCTGGGTGGAGGCGCCACGGAGCCTGCGGTGGCCGTTCGGGGCGCATTCACCCGGTTAAGCGGCGTCAACCAGCTGGCACTAGATACTAAGAGCATCGATGTGTCGGTTTCAAAGGGCTTTACCATGCTGACACCCTATGCCGGCCTCGGCGAGGTTTGGGTTAACAGCACGGCCAATGTGGGTGGGCTTGCAGGAGAAAGCTTCACCCTGAACAAAGTATTTCTCGGCACTGATCTTAATCTGGGTTTTAGCAACCTGGATGCGGAGTGGGACAGGACCGGTGTGGCCCGGTCACTCAGCATGAAGTTGGGGTTTCGGTTTTGAGAGAAGCGGTTGAAACAGTTTAAGCAGTTGGGGGGGAGACAACAAAATGGAGGTGTGGCCCCCCCAACAAACACCCAAACACACACACAACCCCCCCCCCCCCCACAAAACCCACGCGACTGGGGGGGGGG
>VFSW01000522.1_pt1 | contig 56630 bp, 56 predicted proteins | sample 5358111 | NCBI WGS metagenome assembly VFSW01 (sample SAMN11554181, study PRJNA540505) | mine drainage metagenome | isolation source: sediment from site ElyBrook_90M | place: USA: Ely Copper Mine, Vershire, VT | collected 2017
CCCACATCCATCCGGCTTCGCAAGAAGGTGCTCGACCAGAACAAGCGTCCGAAGAACCGGGACAGGATGGACTGACGCACATCGCGTCTCACCGGCCTTGAAATTTCACCGCCGGGCGCGTTTAAACTGCCGCCTGCTGTAAAATGACCAAAGCCGCTGAAAAGAACTTTCAGCGGCTTTTTTATTTTTATCCTCATTACCGCCGTGGACGCTGTCTCACCAATGTCGTCCTGCTGAGAGACGGAATTAACTTTCCCGGCGGCCTGCAAAGAGTGGGAACTGCGCTTTCGCTACATGCCTTCACAGGGGAACTGCGATTTGGCGACAGACCTGCACAGTGTCTCCACGATACCGGACAGTTGCTTGCACGCCTCGAGGGCCGCAAGCTGGGCTGCGCAATTCTTTACGGTATCGTTTAAAGAGGGGCCGCTTTCCTGGCTTGCGGCAGCGGTAGTGGAGGACGGCGCCTGCGACTGCTGCTCGATCTGGGCGGCCTTCAGCTCATCGATTTTTTTCCTCATATGCTGGATCTCGGTCATGAGGTCCTCCATCTCGTTCTTCTTCCGGAGGTCGTCCTGTTCGCGTTTTGCCCTGGCCGTGGAATCGAGCATGGCCTCGATGAGCAGGTCCGTCACCCCCATTTGCTTCAGCTTCCCGAGTTCTTCTGCATCAAAATCCTTGTACGCGCAGTTCCGCATGTGGATCTTCGCAACGATCACCTTGTCCGCAGTCCCCTGCTCGAGCAGTTCATGGATATCATGGATGCGCATTCCTGCGGGGCCAATGAGGTCGAGGCGGTACTCGGCCGGCACGAACTCCACGATGTCCGCGAATTCAGCAGCACACTGTTCATAGTCCGCATACGCGCCCTTCTGTTTCCTGATAAGGCGGGACATGGCCGCCAGGATACCTCTCCGAAGGGGTGAGGAAGGGTTCTTGCGGAGGAATTCGGCATAGGCGTTCTTCAGCGTTGTGGTTTGCTCAGCAGACAATCCATCAACAGCGGCCCCTGCGCCGCCCGCAGGTTTGGCAGTTGTGCGATCGAGTTTTTCCTCCCTTTTCATGAATAACGAGACAACGGACGCGCTGCCTGATTGCAGCGCCACCTCCAGGGGCGTTCCGGTTTTATCATTGAAGGTCCCCTGTTTTTCCGCGTCAGCGCCCCGTGCCAGGAGCAGGCTCACCACATCGGCATAGCCCGATCCCGCGGCAAGGATGAGCGCCGTACTGCCGGCATTGTTGGCAGCGTTCACTTTCGCGCCTTTATCCAGCAAGAGGGCCGCGACATCGGCGTGGTCCGATCCCGCGGCAAGATGCAGCGCCGTATCGCCGGCAGTGCTGACGGCGTTCACTGCCGCGCCCTTGTCCAGCAGACGGCCGGCCAGCTCCGCACGGCCCGACTTTGCCGCAAGCATCAACGCAGTCTCGCCGTTTTTGTCCTTATAATCGATATTGTCCAGACGCTTTGCGGCCAGCACCAGCGTCTCCGCGTTACGGCCCGTGTTCATATCTCTCAGTACGAGCCGGGCGGCGTTCTTCGCGGCGTATGCAGCCTTTACACTGCCGACCCTCAGCCCCGCATTCAGTCTCCCGACAAAATATCCCTGCAAGGCGCCTTCAACAGACGCGCTCATGTCCTGCGCAAGGATGACATTTTCATACCGGTCCTGTATCGCATACGTGACCCGGTAGGTATCCGTGCTTGACTCGGGGATAAACGCCATGGGCGGTATGAAGAAGGATGGGACGCCGATCAAAGCATTTGCCTCGATATTCGTGGGCGCGATTTGCAGCGACACCTTTAAACGAAAGAGCTGGTTGTCATACCTGGTGATGCTTCCTTTTGATTCGTTCAGCAGCGTGGAAAATATGTCATTGGCGTAATTATTGTAATCACTTGTGGGGACGGCTTTCGAGACATCCACATCGGCCATGGACAATCCGATGGCCACATCTTTTGGGGGTTGATAGTCCAGGACGATATCCGGCGTCCTGACATACGCGGCGCAGCCGGACATCATGGCCATGATTCCGATCGACAGGAAGAGGTTCTTATAGCGCATAACGGTTCACTCCTTTGCCCGACAGGGCGTCATTATAGTTTATCGGCGAGCTTCAGCCAATACCAATTTTTTAACCGGCGCACAACTAATCCTGTCGTTAAGGATACGCATGTAGAGAAGCGGTGTCAAGAGGATAATACGAGGTGTTGCAAGGGATGGTAAGGCATAGTCGGCACTGCCCCCGCGTTCCGTTCCAACAATAGCTCGACCGCCATTACTTCCCCGGAGATGCTGCATTTGCCCTCGGTGACGTTTTCACCTAAGCGCTCCGGAAAGCGGGCTTTGTTCTGGTCATCAGCAAAAATAGCTGCTTTATTTATCCACCGCACCATGAGGTGATGCAGGGCGCCGGGTGCGTCCAGACAGGCTTGTCGCGGCATGAGCCGATTCTTTGCCGGCGGGGCCGTTGCTTGTCGAGCTTTTTGCACTAAATGCATCAACGTTCCCTGGTTCTCAAGGCCCGATGTTATAAAAAAAAGGGCCACGCAATTTTTCCATGCGTGGCCCCTTTCGCTCATGCGGCTTTTTTGTCTAGTAGGCTATCCCGTTATTCGTACAGCTTTGCGCTTCGCCGCCTCCGTTGCCGTAGCAGGCATCTTCGCCAAACCATCCGCCCTGGACATCGCCGGTATTGCCCTGGAACGTTATATTGTAACAGGTGCCGCTTCCGCTCGTACAGGTAGAAGTGGAATTAAGAGTGGCTGCCGGTATGACAATAGTGAAATTGTTCACCTGCCCTGGTATGGCAGCCCCCGAATCCCAAGTCCCGAAGACAACCTGATTGCTGACGTTATTATTTGTACCTCCCGGGGCTTCATAATTGAAGTGAGGAGCGTCGCCGTGGCCGGTGACCCAAATCGGGATAAATACCGATCCGTGCATGGTTCCGCCGCTCAGGATGTTCAAAAACGTCAGATTGGACGGGCTGGTCAATGTCATTGCCGGATAGTCCGCGACCAATGGCCCCGAAGCATTGTAACCGTATGCGGCATTAACCGTCCACATGTATGTGTGAACAACGCTCGAACTATCTGTAAGCGTAAAGGTGTACGTGCTGGGTATCGTAGGCCAGCCTGTGAGCTCTAACTGGAAAGCCCTCATCGTGCTTTTCCCGTATGAGGTGCCGCACGTCGGGAGTCCGCCCATCATGTTTGAGTCGCAGACCATGGCTACAGTCGCCGTCGCTGCTGATGATAACATCGGCCCGGAAACAGTAACGGACTGCACGTTATTTACCTGCGGGTCGTCAACCTCGAAGCGGATGCTATTTGAATAGCCATTGCCCGCCCATGCCCAAGTCATCGCGTAGGCACTGGCTATGTGACCATTTCCGGATATGAGCCACGAGGTGTTTATCAGCTTGAAGTATGCTTGCAGGGTATCTTTTTCGGTAACGCCGCCTTGCGTTCTGGAAATCTGGAACGAGACATCGGCTACGTTGTTTGTGGTATCCAAAGAATTGATCTGAAGCCCGGAGAAGGACAGGGTCGTTCCTGCCAGGTCATTTGCCACCTGGGCCTCCCACTGAGGTCCGGTCATGCCGTCATTTCTATAGTTCGGATCTACATAGGGCGCCAGGTCGCTCGCCTGGAGCGAGGCACCCTTCTGGTTGACCGTAGTGATAAAAGCGCTGATTGAGCTGTTAATGCCGTCAAGCGCGCTCGACTGCGCTGTAGTCGTCGGTACAACGGTGCTCGTAATGATGGCGCCGGAAGTCCCGATGGTTGTCGTCGACGTGCTGGAGACATCCACGGTGCCGCCGCTTACTGTCAACGTGGAATTCTGGGTTACCGTGCCGCTCGATATTATGATGGACCCCGTAGCCGGATCGACGGTGGTCATATTAATCACACCATCGACCCCGCTTCCGTTGGCGTTAAACGGGGTGGATATCAAGCTGAAATTAGCGGTGTCGACACCGGCCTGCTGCAGCCAACCCTCAGCGACATTCTGCACTACAGTACTTATCACCTTGACCTCCGTTGGCGTGGGAGGTGGATTTGTTGCCGGGTTGCTGAATGCGGTGTCTACAGAAGTGCCCTGCACTTGGTACCAGGTGCGGATGATCATATCCGTTAGTGGCGTGATGTTAATGGTGGTTGTTGCATTAGCGTCTGCACTGATACTGTAATAGGTGGCGGTGGAAGACGATGCGACCTTAAGCATGAACGGGGGGGTAAGCCCGGTTGTGTCGATGGTAAAAGAACCGTTCGCGCCGGTGGTCCCGCTTGCCGTCTTTCCGGTTTTGTCCACCAAACTCACCGCAGCATTGGCAATAGGATTGCCCGTTGCGGCCGTGCCGCTTAACTTCATGCTGCTTGGACTGCTATTGTTAGTGCTACTGCCGCCTCCTCCGCCCCCGGAACAGGCTGAAAGCAACGCAACAGAAAAAAAGACGCCTAGCGCAACTTTTAAACTTTTCATTTCAATACCTCCTATGGTTAGGTTAGGAAATTAGCATGTTCTGCAACTTATTGCAAGTGAATATTCACCTGATTGTATGAGGGCAGGGGTTAAAAGCTTCTGAATGAAGACCACAATTTTTGATTTTGCATCTGCTGTGAACTGCAAATGCATACGTCACCGGGGTCAGCTCGGGGAAAAGACCAGGGGAACTTTGGGGAAGTCAGGACGTTCGGATTTCGGTGTTCGGAAGGGAGGACCGGAAGATTGAGAAAAAAAGGGGCCATCTCTTCTGAGGGATGACCCCGTCGCATAATATGACACCCGCCTGTTTGGCCCTATTTCAGGCTCTTTGCAATGGCCCGGTCAATCGACCATTTCCCGCCGCCCCTGATGATAAGCGCAATCCCGATGGCAATCACGAGAAGATGGTATTCATAGCCCTCGCCCTTCTGGTTTCCAAACCAGTTCATAAAGATCCCGTTCTGCCAATGCAGCATATACACGGCAACGGCCATGTTCACGGCGATTCCGAACGCTGCGACCCTGGTCAGCAGCCCCGTAATCAAGCCTGCCCAGCCGATGCCTTCTGCCATGATCGCCAGAAACGCGAATACCGTCGGAATGCCCAGTTTGCTGGTAAAAAATCCGAGCGTCCCGTTGAAGCCGTATCCTCCGTACATGGTCGTGAGTTTCTGCATGCCGTGAAAGAAAAACACGTACCCAAGGACAACCCTCAACACCAGCAGCGCAACATCATCGTTTGTTTGAAACAGCTTTTTTAACATGACTTCCTCCTTTTTTAAAAATCCTATAACGGCATCGACATTTCCGGCCACCGGTTGAGGTTCCTCATCGAGGAGTACCCTCCTCTTCCTCCGCCAGTCCCAGTTTTCGGCACAACTGCCCAAGCTTGTCCTGCTCTGCCTTGGTCAGGACATTCATCGATTCGACGATCTTTCCCGCGTGGCGGGGGAAAATGCCGCTGATCAGTTTTTGCCCTGCCGGAGTCAGCGTGACCGCATAATAACGCCGGTCCCCTTCTTTCCGCTCGCGCTTCACCAGGCCCCTCTTCTCCAGATTATCGATGACCATCGTGATATTGCCGGTGCTTTTGAGTATTTTCCTTGCCAACTCGGCCTGGCTCAAGGGACCGAGGTGATAGATTGCTTCCAGCACGCCGAACTGGCTGACCGTCAGCCCCGCTTCTCCCAGATGCTGGTGGACTCGTGTTGAAATCGCTTCCGACGCCCGTGTCAGCTTGACAAAGGCATTGAGCGCCTTGACTTCTTCTTTCGTGCCTCTGTAGTGAGCGCTCTTCATGAAACCTGCCTGACTCAATAAATACTAAACTATTTAACGTTAAGCTAACTATAGCTCGGAATCAATGGGGTGTCAAGAAAGAGAAGATGTTCCGGACCGTTGCTTCGGGGAAGAAAGGGTTTTGAGCAGAAATGACGGAGGTAACGAAAGGGATAAACCTGCTCGGTTCTACGTTCATACGATGATATACTCCTCCGAGGCTGTCAATGATATTTACTGTAACCCGTTGTTCCTCTGTAGAGCAACTCAGAGCTCCAGAATTCTCAGGGCTTCCATCGCCTTTTTCCTGATCGTGGCAGGCGCATCAAGTTCTACAAGAAGCGTTTCGTGATCGAGAACGGAGATCAGAATATCGGCAAAAACTCCTCCGCATGCACATGTCCCCGCCCCTTTGGCAGTATAGGGAACGATTTTCCGTGTTCCGCAGCGGTCGCAGGCGAGCACGCTCTTGCTTCCCGACCATTTGCCCCGTTTTGCAAGGGGTTTCCCGTCGAGCTCAACGATATCCATGGCGAAATCGATGACCGGCGCGTTGCTGATGGCAGTTCCGATACCATAGCCGTGCGCCACGGGATTGAGCGCCGGGATGTCTTCTTCGGAGATCCCCCCGCTTACGAAAAATTTCACGTGATCGAAGCCGCGCAGATCCAGCTCCCATCGCGCTTCTTCGAGAATGCGGTAAAAGTCGCCGCGACGCGAAGTCGGCGTGTCGAACCGCACGGCGTACAGCCGTTCGCCGAGCGCCTGGGCCACGTTCAATACCTCGAATTTTTCGTCCTGGAACGTGTCGATGAGGGCTACCCGCTTCAACTTCGGATCAAGCACCTCGTCATAGGCCTTGAGCGCTTCAACGGTGGAGCCCATGCACAGGACCAGGGAGTGCGGCATGGTGCCCATGGGGTCTTCGCCGATAACCTCTCCGGATTTGACCACGGCAACGCCGTCACACCCGCCCACAAAGGCGTTCCGCTCTATCATGGGCGCCAGAATGGGATGCATCCTGCGCGCGCCGAAGCTCATCACCAGCCGCTCGCCGGCCAGTTTTTTCATTCGTGCTGCCTGCGTCGATATTCCCGACGCCTGGCACAGAAGCCCGAGGATGGCCGTTTCGTATACGATAAAGTCCTGGTATCTGCCCTCGATCTCCATTACCGGTTCATAAGGATAAAAAACCGAGCCCTCGCGCATGGCCCTGACCTTGATCTTCAAGCGCTGCATCAGCTCCAGGGCCTCTCCCACGCCCGTTAAGAGGGCCCAGGGCCATTTCTCCGGCAGGCTCTTGGCGATAAACTCCGCCCTGACCATGGGGTTGACGTTTCTCGCCTTCAATATCGCGAGCGCCCGCTCAAAATAGACGTCGGTGATCTTGCCTTCGAGTATCTCCCTGGGATCTGCGGTGAGAAACATGGACCCTCCCTCGATTTCGGATTGACGATTGTGGATTGCCGATTGAAGAGCGATTCTTCAAGCTTCTTTATTCGTAGTCCGCAATCCGAAATCCGCAATAGCTACGCGGCCTTCCAGCCTGTTCCTTCCGTCCCTGATTTTACGATTGTCACTCCCAACACATTTTTCATGATCCGGAGCGCCGCCTCGTGATCTTCCCGGGAAAGTCCGGCAATGCCGTCCTCTATTACCGTAACGGCATAGTCACGGAGCACGGCGTCGGATGCCGTGAACAGGATGCAGATATGCGTTACATCACCCGTAAGCCTGAGGGAATCGACGCCGAGCCATTTCAGAGTTTCTTCGAGCTCCGTGGCATAAAAGCCTGAATAGGTCGTCTTTCGGATGACCGTGTCGTCTTTAGCCGGCTTCAATTCCTCTATGATCTCGGCCCCTTTCGTGCCCTTGACAGCATGAGCAGGCCAGCCGAACTTGCTGAATTCCTTATCACCGGGCTGGTGAGCATCGCAGACAAATATCACGGGACTGCCTGATGCACGGGCCTTTTCGATCTCTCTTTTAACGACCGGAATGATCTTTCTGGCATCCGGCACCTCCAGCGGCGCACCGGGAAGCACAAAATCGTTCAACAGGTCTATGACCAGCAGGGCCTCTTTTTTCATGACCCTTCACCTCCTGCACCTCTCTTTACAATTATATCAATATGCTGTATCTTTTGGTGATACCGGCGTTCCGGGAAGCGGGTTGGAAAACATGATTGATGAAATTGAAGAAATAGTATTTGATGAAATCGCCATCGCGGACACGGTCCGGGAACTGGGAGAGCGGATATCTCGTGATTATGAGGGGAAAGAACTGGTCCTGATCTGCATCCTGAAAGGCGCCGCCATCTTCACTACGGACCTCGCCCGCTCCATCTCCTCCCCGGCAACGCTCGAATTCATCCAGGCATCGAGCTACGGCTTGACGACGAGTTCGAGCGGGAACGTCATCATCAAAAAAGACACGGAGACGGATCTTCAGGACAAGCATGTGCTGCTTGTTGACACCATCATCGACACGGGAAAGACGATGGAATGTTTGTTCAAGCTGTTATCCGCACGACGTCCTGCAAGCCTGAACGTCGTTGTTCTGCTCGACAAATCCTGCAAACGTCAGGTCGAAGTTCCCATCGCTTACAAAGGATATGACCTTCCGGACAAGTTCGTGGTGGGGTACGGATTGGACTACGGAGAGCATTACAGGAATCTGCCCTATATCGCGGCGCTCAAAGCGGATGGGTGACGGAGCACTGCTCTTCTCCGTAAAAATCATCCTAAAAACGGCATTTGACACTGATAAAAGCGGACAAAAACCTGATAACAGCGGATTTTCCTTTGATAATCAGTTCACACAAAAAGCGAAGGCTTTGGTTCAGGATTTATCCGCCTCTATCATATGTTAATCCGATTCTTCAGTGTCCAACTGCTCTTTTTAGGATCCTCCGCCTAACATCCCGGTTGATCTTTCAGCCTTTGGTACGACGCCAAATTCGGGGAAATAATCTCGGGACCCTCCCCATATACTCTTTGTAGGGTTCGCCGAATATCGCAAGAAACCGACGTTCTTCAATAAGCGCGCCGAAGAGGAAATAGAAGTCGGCAAGGACCGAGATCACGAGGCTGTTTACGGTAACGCGGGGATTGAACGTAAAGATGATGATCCCGGCCAGATACATGGGGTGCCTGACAATACCGTAGACGCCCGTCGTGACCAGTTCCTTCTGCGTCAGTCCCTCGATGTTCCCCAACCTTTCCCCGCGGGTCAGATACCTCCATACTTGTTCCCCCCCCATGAACTCTCCGGTGTTGAGGTGCTCGAAGGAGAGCGAACCAAAAACGACTCCCGCCAACTGGATGATATGCATGGGCCATTGCAGCCAAACCGGCGCAAACCACAGCTGTTGGTCCGGCGCCCGGTGAATAAGATACAACGCGATCCCCGCGGTGACGAAACTTATGATATTGTAAAGCGCACGATAGTACACCTGCATGAACGTATCGCCGAAAAGGCGTCTGCACGCATGCTTGAACCTTTTTGAGATCGTGACGCTGTGGATAAGGACAAAGATGAGGAATATGAGGATGACTTGCATCATAATAAATCAGGGTGCGGGGCCGGGGGCAAGGGTCAAGGTTTCGCAGCTGGTATTTCCGACCATGCTCTCCTCTGCACCTTGAACAGTGCTCTAGTCCCCCGTTAACAGCGAGGCCGCGGCCTGCTGGATCTCGTCCATACGGTCATAGGCCGCAATGCGTACATCGGCGTCGACGAAACGGTCCAGCAAATAAGGGCTGTCGAAGGAAATAAGAATGGATTTTCCGTTCGCCTGTTGTGTGTTCCGCAGAAGTTTGATTGCCGTATTACGGAGCTTGTCCGTAAGCCCCGAGCGTCCTTTGGATGCGGAGATCCTGGAGAAAACAGCCAGGACCGAAAATTCCGCCGCAAGAATACTGTCCAACGCCAGAGACTCGGGCATATCGGAACCCGGCGTCAGGATCAGGAATGACAGGTTGCTGAATTGCTGGCGCATGGCATGGATGAACGCATTCCCGGACTCGGTATTGTTGTCATCGTCGAGAATAAAGCACGCCACCCCCGCCTTTGCCGGGAGCGGAATAATTTTTTTCCCGCCCGGAAGGATGCGGAGCGCCTTGCGGCTGAGCCCCCGTGCGATGGTAGCGTGTTTTCCGTAATCGACCGCGGCAACAGGCGGGGCCTTGTCGAACAGTCCCAGCTTAGTCTTCGCGGCCATGATCCTGTCCACGGATTCGTCGATGTGCTGCCGCGTGAGACGGCCCTGCTCCACGGCGGAGACGACTGCTGCAATCGTCAACCGGGCGTCACTCGGGTGGAGCAGGATGTCCATCCCCGCCTCCGCTGCCCTTACAGCGATTTCTTCCTGGGAATAGGCCCCGGCAAGCGCGCCCATATCGAGGGCATCGGAGACGATCAACCCGTTGAACTCCATGCCCTCGCGCAGCAAAGCCGTAACCGTTTTCTTCGAAAAGGTCGTCGGTTTTTCCGGGTCCAGGGCTGGCACGAGCAGGTGCGCCACCATGACCATCTCCACGCCGTCCTTCACTGCTTCGCGGAAAGGCGGGAGCTCTATGCGGTTCAACCGCTGCCGGTCCGCGCGAATCACCGGAAGAACGGAGTGAGAATCCTGGTCCGTGTCTCCATGCCCCGGGAAATGCTTTGCGCAGGCCAGGAGAGCGAGCCTGCCCCTTCCCGGCGGTTTCTGCAGACGCCTGATGTACCGCGAGCCGAACCATTCAACCACGCCCGGTTCGTCGCCGAAAGCCCGGGTGCAGATAATGGGGTTGTCCGGGTTGTTGTTCACATCAACGACGGGAGAGAAGACGGCATGGATGCCTGCGGCGCGCGTTTCGATGCGCACGGCGTCCAGCATCCGGTCGAGGAGCTCGCCATCACTCTTGGACCTCCGGTTGACGGCCGATGCCACTGCGCGCTGGCTCGGGAACCGCGTCCCGCCTGCAAGCTGCTGTCCGAGGCCGCGCTCCACGTCGGACGCGATCAAAAGAGGTATCTCCGCAGCGGCCTGCAGTTCCTGGAGCCGTTTCGGCGTATTCGCAACCGATCCGCCGAACAAAATGAATCCGCCGATCCCTTCCTGAACAAGCGCCTGCGCCTGTAGGACGTACCGCGGGTCCTCAAGCAGGTCTCCATCGAGCCGCGGCATCACCATTTGAGCAACAGCCTGTTTGAGAGACAGATTGAGCATGGCGCCTATTTTCGCTTTTTCGTTGCGCCATTGCAAGCATTTTTTGGCGTTTTTCTTTTCCCTCTTCACTCTTTTTCCCGACCATGGTATACTGGGCCGCTTTTAGAGAAGCTTATCCCCTATTCCGGAGCTGGTTGTGGAACCGATCACATTCGAAGGCAATACCTACAAAACAAAACTGCGGCGAATATCCTTCCTGTCCCGCGTCAGTCCCTCTCTTCCGTTTTACCTGCGCCTCGTATCGCTCGTCATCAAGGCAAGCAGAAAGGCAAAGAACGGGCAATACGATACAAAACAGTGGTGCGAAAGCAGCCTTACCACGCTCCACGCTCTTGAGCAAGCCGGCGTATCCATCGAGGTCATTGGTTTCGACCATATCCGCTCACTTGACGGCCCTGCGGTGTTCGTAGGCAACCACATGAGCACCCTGGAGACCTTTGTCCTGCCGGTCCTCATCTCGTCATTCAAGGAAGCGACCTTTGTGGTCAAGCAAAGTCTTGTCGATTACCCCGTGTTCAAGTATATCATGCGGTCGCGGGACCCGATCACGGTGGGGAGATCGAACCCGAGGGACGACTTCAAGGCCGTCATGGACGGGGGGACCCAACGCTTACATGCGGGCAGTTCCATCATCATCTTCCCCCAGACCACGAGGACGCCGGTCTTTGATCCGGACCAGTTCAACACTATTGGGATCAAGCTGGCGAAAAAAGCGGGGGTTCCCGTCGTTCCCATTGCGCTCAAAACCGATGCCTGGGGGAATGGAAAATTTCTCAAAGACTTCGGCAAGATCGATCCTGCGAAAGCAGTCCACTTTGCCTTCGGAAGCCCGCTCTGGATCAAGGACCGCGGGGCCGAGGAACAGCGGCAGATCATCGATTTTATTACGGGGAAATTAAAGGAATGGGGCGCGGAAACGAAACAAACGGAGGAATGATGCCAGAGTGCTCACCCCTGGCTCTTCAAAACAAACTCGGCGGCCCTTTTGGGGGGCGGGCCTCTTCACGTTTTACGGCGTTTTACTGCGCTTTTATTTTATTTTGAGCAGCTCCACTTCGAAGATGAGAACTGCGTTCGGACCGATGGGGCCGCCCATGGTGCCCCGTTCCCCGTATGCAAGGTCCGCGGGGATGAAGAGCTCCCACTTCGATCCTTCCTTCATCAGCTGCAACGCTTCGGTCCAGCCTTTGATCACGCCGTTCACCGGAAAGGTCGCGGGTGCGTTGCGCTTGTAGGAGCTGTCGAACTCCGTCCCGTCGATCAGCGTGCCCTTGTAATTGACCGTCACCGTGTCCGTTGCCTTGGGAGATCTGCCTTTCCCGTCAACAAGGATCTTGTACTGCAGACCGCTCGGCAGGGTCTTTACTCCTTTTTTCTTTTTGTTCGCAGCGAGGAAGGCCTCTCCTTCTTTCTTGTTCTTGTCCCCGAGCGTTTTCATCTTTTCCTGCTGTTTTGCCTGAAGATCCTTTTGAAGAGCAAGAATTGCTCCGCGGGCTTCTTGATCGGTCAGCTTGAGCTTTGCGCCCGACAAGGTGTCCCTGATCCCTTGTACCATGATATCGACATCCACATCGATCGAATTCGCTTTTACACTGTTTCCCATGTTCATCCCGAGCGCATAGCTCAATTTTTCTTTCTGCGTCTGCAAGGGTTTCTGCTCCGAGCCGAAAGCCGTGCCGGCGGCAAGCACCATGCACACAACAATTACCAGACTTCTCTTCATGACTTTTCTCCTTATAGTAAAATGATCCGTATTTTTTGGGGGTAACAGCTCTTGATGAAACGGTGCAGCTTCTCATTGATGGCAAAATCGTTATAACGTTACCAGCATTTTTGCTCTTTGTCAATCAGCAATAACCCTCTTTTCGGGCAAAACCGGTTCATGCCAGGAAATCGAGAAGGGTAAAGAGAAAAATGGTTACGCTGATGTAGCCGTTCATATTAAAAAAGGCAAAGTTGAGTTTTGAAAGATCGTTTTTTTTCACGAGCGAATGTTCGTACAGGATCAACAGGAGGGAGATGACGACTCCGGCCAGGTAGTAGCCGCCCAGAGAAAGCAGCGGAGCAAGTACGAAGAGCAATGCCATGGTGATCGCATGGGAAACCCGGGAAATCCAGAGCGAGCGACTGACGCCGAAGCGCTGGGGTATGGAGTGGAGCCCCGCGCTCCGGTCGTAGTCGAGGTCCTGGAGCGCATACAACACGTCAAACCCCAGGAGCCAGAACAGTACCGCCGCGGCCAGCACGAGGGCCGGCGTTTCAAATCTTCCCGACACTGCTATCCATGCTCCGAGGGGAGCGCCGGCGATCCCCAGCCCGAGAAAAGCATGCGCAAGGAACGTGAACCGTTTGGTATAAGAATAGAAGAAGACGATGGCAAGAGCGAGCGGCGAAAGAGCGAATGCAAGGGGGTTCAGCATATAAGCCGCACCAATGAGTATGACAGATGAAACCACGGTGAAAAGGACCACCTGCCGGGGCGTGACCAGGCCTTTCGGCAAAGCCCGTTCCTTCGTACGCGGATTTTCCGCATCGAACGTACGGTCCGCCCAGCGGTTGAATCCCATGGCCGCCGAACGGGCGCCGACCATGGCCACGATGATCCAGAAGACCTGGCCCCACGCCGGCAGCCCATGGGCGGCCATCACGGCGCCCGTAAAGGCGAAGGGAAGCGCGAAAATGGTGTGTTCAAATTTGATCATTTCGAGAATGATTTTGATTTTATTAAACATGAAAAACCTCAATAAAGAAATTTACCGCAGAGGCGCAGAAACGCGGAGAAAAAAATAAAGCGCCTGTCCTCGCTCGCACTAACGACAAAAAAATTTTAGAACCGATTAAAGCACTGTTCCGACGCACTTGATCTTCGTCCCTCCCAAACGATTTTCTCAGTGTCTCCGCGTCTCTGCGGTGATTGTCTATTTTGCCGCTTTCTTCTTCACCCATTCCTCGATCTTTTCCCTGATCATCGGGATGGCCTTCTGTGCGGCCTCGATGCCCGCCAGCATGCACTGTTTCTTCTGGCTGAAGTCCAGCATGCCGACGTTTCCCACTGCCGGTGAAATAAGCACATCAGCCTCCTTCCGCTCATACTTCACGTTCTCGGCCGCCATGATGGAGACCGACTGGACCATCACATCTATGATGTTCGTAACATTAAAGTTTGTCACGTTCTCGCTGATGTCCACGGCAATAACAATGTCGGCGCCGCGTTCGCGCGCCGTGGAAATCGGAAGATTATCCACCACGCCCCCGTCAACGAGCAGCCGCCCCTGATAATCAACGGGGTTGAAAACCCCGGGGATGGCACTGCTCGCGCGAACTGCCGTGGCCACCGAACCATGGTCGAGCACCACCCGCGTTCCCCGGTTCAGGTCCGTCGCAATCGCCGCAAAGGGGAGCTTGAGGTCTTCGATGTTCTGAGCCGACACCTTGTTCTTTACAAATTCTTCCAGCTTGTCGCCCTTGGCAACGCCCATTCCGGTAAAGGCCGTCAGGACCCCGTAATCAAGGAGATCGTCCTTTTGGAGCGAAAAGGCGGTCCACTCCAGCTCAAAGCTGTTGGCGTCGGAGGCATAAATGGCGCCGATGAGACTGCCTACGCTGGTGCCGATAATCATGTCGATAGGAATCTTTTCCTGCTCCAGCACGCGGATCACGCCCACGTGCGCAAACCCCCGGGCTGCGCCGCCTCCGAGCACAAGCGCTATCTTCGGCTTCGGCGCTGGAGCCGGGGGTCCATGCAGGGAAGCGCAGGAAGCCAGAAGAATGACGGTAAAGAACAGGGACCACGGTTTACTGCGTTTCATATTCCGCTCCGAAACCAAATTAAGACCAGCCGACACCCGGAAAAAACACGGCCTTCCATGCTTTATTCAGCGCTGTTGAAGACTTTCTCCGGTTCGAGGGAAAACAGGACTACTTATCCCGGTCCAGCAACGCAACCACCCGCTGATACAGCGTTCTTACGATTTCGTCGGAATCCCTGCCTTCCGGGTAAACCGGTTCGCCGAACGCTACGCTGACCTTGCCCGGTTTGGGAAACCGCTTGCCCGGCCGTAGCATTTCATAAGTACCCGTGATCGCAACCGGGACTACGGGAATGTTCAATTCCTTTGAGATGATGCCGACGCCCTTCTTGAATTCCTTGATGCCGCCGTCGCGCGAGCGGCCTCCCTCCGGGAACACGCAGAGGATCTTGTTTTGCCGGAGCACATGGGCAGACAACTGCATCGCACCATACAGCCGCGCGTCCATATCCACGGGAATCACGTTGATGACGGGAGCTATCCGGGAGGAGACAGGGCCTCCGAAAAAATCCGTTGTACCGAGGAAGAATGCCTGGGAAGCAACCCGCCAGGAGACCCCGGCCACGACTGCGGGCGCATCGGCAAGGCTCAGGTGGTTCGGCGCTATGATGTATGGGGCCTTCGGAGGCAGATTCTCAATACCGCGCACGGACAATCGTCCATAAACGGTGAACAACAGGTTATTGAACATTTTTAAAAAGAATTTTGCGACAAGCAACAGGGGTCCTGACTTCATTCTGACCAGCGAGAGCAGGTCCTCAGACGGCTCCTGCGCCAGGATCTCGGACCACGACATCTTCACACTTGCACCCGCGGAGACGGGCCCCGCCGCGAGCAGTTCCTTGATCTTCGAGACCACATCCCCGACGGTGAAGACTTCGGAGCCAAAGGATTCGGGGAGCGTGATGCCGAATGATTTCTCGATGCTCACCACCAACTCCACGCGGCCAAGCGAGTCAAGCCCAAGGTCCAATTCCAGGTTGTCGTCAAGCATGATGGTCTTTTTTGTGGAAAAGGGCGCAAGACACTCCAGCAGTTTCCTGGCAACGGGGTCCGAAAGCGCGCTGCGGTCGATCTCCTCTTCCGCCTTCTCAACGCGCTCGCTGCTCCGTTCATAGAGTTCCTTTACCTTGCTTCTCCTGAGCTTGCCCATCCGTGTGATTGGCAACGGGTCCTTGAAAATCCTGAGCCCCGTGATCCGCTTGTACGGCGGAAGGTCTTTGGAGAGGTCCTCGATCTCGAAGGCAATGGTCTCGCGCGAGTTGGACAGATTCATCTTTCTGAGATAGTCGAAGTCCGGCACCACGGCCGCCTCCAGCCCCCGGTCTCCCTGGAGCAGGCAGATCTCCTTGATCGACGGAATCTGCTTATAGAACTTTTCGAGCTCGTCGGGAAATATTTTTTTCCCCGTCGCAAGCACGATCATCTCCTTCGAGCGGCCGGTGATGAAAAAGTAGCCGTCCTTGTCGCGGAAACCGAGATCTCCGGTAAAGAACCATCCGTCCCGGAGCACCTCGGCGGTTTCCTGCGGTTTTTTGTAATAGCCGAGCATCACGTTCGGCCCGCGTATGGCGATCTCCCCCTGGCCGTTCTCATCGGGATTCATGATCGCGACTTCATCGCCGGGGACCGGAATGCCGATGGAGCCGGCCTTCTGTTTCGAGAGCGGATTAAAGGTGGCAACCGGCGACGTCTCGGTCAGACCGTACCCTTCGATGATCGTGAACCCCAGATTGGTCATGTCAAGATATACATCCGGATCGAGCCGGGCCCCGCCGCTCGCCAGAAGCCTGAACGTTTGCCCGAACATCGCATGCACCTTGCCGAAGACCGCCTTTCCGATGTTCACTCCCGCGGTCTTCCGGAGCAGCCCGTTCACCCTGAGGAGCAACTTGACGATCGACCGCACAGGCGCAGGTTTTTTCTGGATCGCGTCGAAGATCGCGCGGCGCAAACCCGTAAACAACTGGGGCACGCCGAGCAGAATGCTGACCCTGGTTTCCTGCATGCAGGCCAGGATATCGGGGCCCTTGAGGCTGTTCAGCAGCGTGACCGCGGCGCCGGTCGAAAGGGGAAGCAGCATGGACGCCATGGCGGGATAAGTGTGATGCAACGGGAGAATACACAGCATGTTGTCGCCCGGATAAACGATGTCAAGCTTGATACAGCTCTCGCAATTCGATGCCAGGTTCCCCTGCGTCAGCATAACCCCTTTCGGGTCTCCGGTCGTGCCCGAGGTGTACAGGAGGGCCGCAACATCACCCGCGGACGGAGGAGGAGGAAGAGAAACATCGGGATGGGCCGTCAGCATATCGGAAAAGGAAAGGTCATTTCCCGGATCGAAGGAGATGATCATGAAAGGACCGTTTGGGGGGAGTTTTGTCCTCGTCGTTGCCGAGACAAAAACGGCCCTGGCTTCCGAGCTCGCAAGAAGCAGAGCAACTTCCTTTTCCGTCAGTTGTGCATCGAGCGGTACGATCACCGCACCGAGCGACACCGTGGCAAGGTAGGCGAAGATCCACTCCGGACGGTTTTCCGAAAGGAGGGCCAGCCGGTCCTCTTTTGCTATTCCTCGCTCGGATAAGGAGCGTGCTGCGGACGCAATATTCGCCAGGACCTGTCGATAGGTATACTGCCGATACCGGTCATTTGCCTTGATCTGCAGGGCAAGGGCGTCGGGGTATCGACCTGCGGTTTCCCGGATTTTGTTCAGGATCATAGCAAGCCTCGCAGAAAAACTGCCAACAACAATCAAGTACGGGCGGCAGATAAATGACGAATAATACGCACTGTAGTGATAACATACACGGCAGGGAAACAATTGTCAATACAGGTGCAGGGAACTGCCCGGTGGACAAAATAGACAGCGTCCTTGACTAATGCTTCTCTTTTGCTTACACTTAAAAAAGAACTTCGCCAGCCGAAACCGGTCAAATAATTCCGCCCGAGAGGAGGCATCATATGCCGAAACTGCCTGCGCAGTACCTGGGAATTCAGAAAAGATATAAAGGGGTGATCAAGGCTGTGGAGAACCTCGGCAAGGCAACCAAAGCCGCCGGCCCCTTGAACGAGAAGACGGCGCGACTCATCCAGCTTGCGGCCGCGGCATCCGTGCGGTCCGAAGGCTCGGTCCATTCCCACGTCCGTCGCGCGCAGGCGGCAGGCGCTAAACCCGGGGAGATCAGGCACACCATCATTCTGCTGACCAGCACCATCGGCTTTCCAAGCGTGTCGGCCGCGCTCTCGTGGGTGGATGACGTGCTGCAGAGCAAATAAATAAGTTCTGACCGCGGCCCCGTAGGCCGTGACCTTGCGGAATTTCCAGGAGGAGAGGCGCATCATGGCAAAGACAAAAGTTTCAATCGACCGGGAGGAGTGCATCAGCTGCGAATCATGCTGGACCATTTGTCCGGATTTCTTCGAGCAGAACACCGTTGATAGCTGGAGCGAGGTCGTCGAGAAGCACCGGACTGGCGGGAACCCTGCCGAAGGAGAGGCGCCCGGAGAGCTGCTGGACAAGGTGCAGGAGGCCGCAAACGCCTGCCCGGTGCAGATCATCCATGTAGGGTAGACGGGAATAGAGAACATGCCGTTTCTCGCGAAAACCGCAAAGTTTCTTGAGCAGTCTTCCCGTGAAATTCCCAATCTTCACGCCTTTGCGGGATAATGATGATTTCCGTTGCCGAATGATATGCCAATCAAAATCGATATTTTCATGTCGGAAATCTGCGGTTCCTACTACAAGCTCCGCGAAAACGTAGAGCGTGCGCTTCACGAATTGGGCATTGAAGCCGAGGTTAATTACGAAACAATCTATTACGATGACGCTGTCAGCCGAGGCATTAACGGTTCGCCTTCACTCTGGATCAACGGGAAAGATGCTTTTGAGGGGGGCAATTCTCCGGGGCTTACGTGAAGGGTATATGTGGATGAGTCCGGGAGACTCAAAAATGTTCCCTCAATTGAGATGCTGAAAAAAGCGATCAAGCGGGAAACGACGCCGGCCTCATTCTCATGACCGGTATCAACTGCATCGCCAATGAACAGTATGGCATCATCGTTCCAGAGGGGTAAAACATGAGGTGGAGCGGAGCCCCGGCGTACGTGTTCACGGAAGGATGGTAAGTGCCCATCCCTTGCCAACGGTTATGGCGCCCTGGGGGCAGAACTCCTGACAGCAGAAGCAGCGTATGCAGTTCCGGTAGTCTATAAGCAGTTTTTTGCCCCGTACTTCTATCGCGCCTTGGGGGCAGTGGCCCTGGCAAACGCCGCAGGAAATACATTGGGAATGATCTATCACGGGTTTTGTCGTAAATGCATTCTTGAGTGACCGCCGGGCCCATTCGGGAAGCTTCCATTCGAGATGCTCTTGAGCGGGGAGCCGGAATGTATTAATAGCCATGCTCTCGATGGCATTGCCGAGAACCGCGATGCGGTCCAGCTTTGTTTCGCCGATGTCAAGTGCTTCTGCCGCCCGGATCAGGGGAAGCCGGTCCGGATACACGCCAACCAGTTTTGCCGACACCGCATCAATTGCGACTGCGTCACGGCCCGCGAGAATAGCGCCGATCTGACGCGGATCTCCGCTGCCGGGACCGTTCCCTTCCATGCCGATGACGGCATCCATGATCGTAAGACGCGGCTCGAGCAACAGATACAATTCCAGAAGCATCCGCATGAACAGCTCGTGGTTCACGCCGGTATTGAAGTGCCATTGGACCTTGCGCTTTCCCGGAATGCAGCCGAAGAGGTTCTTTACCGCACCGGTAAGCGTCGTCATACCATGGGTCTTGAGCTTCGGAAGGTTAATGATTACGTCAGCGTCATAAGCCCGCTTCGAGACCTCGAAGTGTTGAAATCTGCCGTTATTTTTTACCTGAACGGCCTCATCGAACTCCGCCAGCTCCGCCCCCTCTTCCCGCACGACATCGAGAATGCCTGACTTCTCTGCTACCTTCTTCAGATCGCCCATACCGGGGCTGTCGCCTACCATCGCAATGCCGCCGGCTGTCTGCACAAGACGTATAACTGCCCGTACCACCTCGGGATGGGTTGTGACGGCGGCCTCCGGCGGCCGTGCTTTCAGCAGATTCGGTTTTAGGAGAACCCGGTCACCCGGCTTGACAAACACAGGCATGCCGCCAAGCAGGTCCACGGCTTGCTGCACAGCGCGCTGAATATTGCCGCTGTCGTAATCAGCGCACCGGATAAGTGCGGTGTCAGATGATATTTTCGTCTTCATACGATATCAATAAACGTCAGGGGGTCCGTGATCCTCCTCGCTTCCGGACAACCTGGAGGATATCGACCAGCGCCCCGTGAATTCTTCCGTTGCTTGCCAGAAGCTCGTCGCTGTGAATACTGAAGCCTGTGCCCGTGAAATCCGACACCATCCCGCCCGCTTCACGCGCGATAAGGCTTCCTGCGGCAACGTCCCACGGTTTCAGCTTGAGCTCCCAGAAACCGTCGAACCTTCCGGACGCTACGTAACAAAGATCAAGGGCCGCAGATCCGTCGCGGCGGACCTCCTGGGAGGCCATGAGCAGGTCGTGGAAATAATCCAGGTTATTTTTCTCGCTTGTCTTCCGGTCATAAGGGAAACCGGTGGCCAGCAGACTCTGGATAAGCCTGTCTGTACCCGAGACCTTCATTGCCTTCCCGTTTAGGGTCGCCCCCGCGCCTTTCCGAGCAGAGAACAGCTCATCTCTCATGGGGTCATACACAACGCCGACAATGACCTCGTCTTTATGTTCAAGCGCTATGGACACGGAGAAGCAAGGATAACCATGTGCATAATTCGTAGTGCCGTCCAGTGGGTCGATGATCCATTGGTAACCGGACGCTGTCTGAATTTTCGTTTCCTCCTCGGCGATAATTCCATGGTCCGGAAAAGAAGCAAGCAGCATCTCCACCACAACGCGTTCCGAGCGCATATCCATTTCGGTGACCAGATTGATATCGCCTTTGTAGGTAATTTCCCGCTTCCCTTGTATGTTCTCACGCAGCATCAATCCGGCCGCGCGCGCCGCATCGCTTGCAACGGTCAAGAAATCCTTCATCCATCTCCTCCTTTCGGAAGCTCGCTCCATAAGCCGTCTGCTGATGGCGTCATATTTTTTTGTTCGACCTCAAAAAATAAAAAGGGCAAGGCCCTGTCGCCTTACCCTTTCCTGAAAATTTCAGAATCGCCGCAGTCCCGCTCGGGATACTGGCTGTGCTATCTTGTGCAATTACACAAACAGTACTTTTTCCAAATCCAAAACAAAGAAGCTCGACCACGAAAGAATTACCCATATTGACAGTAAGGCAAGCTGTACTATCCGCTCCATTTCAACGCCCAGATAATCCGCCAGCATTTTTACGGTCCGCGGTTTCATGGTTACGCCTTTTAGCGTCCTCGAAACAGTCACTTTATGCATTCCCAGTCTATCCGCAATCTCGGTGTAGCTCAGCCCCCTCTCGAGACGTTTTCGTTCGAGAATTTCAATTTTATACATGGTCCCTCCGTTCACGATATTTTGTCCCCGTTGCCTAAGACCCTGGATGGATATTATCTAAATTTATGGTTATGAATATAACACAGATATTTGCAAAATGAAACACCAAAATAAAATAACAATTGCAACTTTTTGTTGACTTTCACGCAAATTCAGGGTATAAATTGGAATTATGACTCTTGCTGATAAGCTTAAAAAACTGCGGAACAAGCACAAAATGTCGATGAGCCATGTTGCGCGCATGTCACAGCGTGCTGCGGACCACCGGGGCAGGATCACTCAAGGTTATATATCGCGCCTCGAATCGGGCAAGGAAACCAACCCCAGCTTGATGAAGCTCATGACGTTGTGCGGTATTTACAAGGTGGAGCCGAACGAGCTCTTCTTGAAAAGCGTCCGGAAAAAAGTGAAGAAAAAACGGACGTAATCGAGAAGGTGAGTAGAGCCCCCTCCGGCAGGAGCCGGGGGGGATTGCTAGTCCTAGTCGCGGGATTCAGCGCCTTGCCCTTGCCGTCCACCGGTGCGGTACATGGCAGGTCTTGCAGTGTTTGGGCGAGTTGTGGACCGGTTTGAGCGCCAATACCTCACGGGTATGGCAGCGAAGGCAGTCTTCATCGGTCGGTTTGATGCGTTCGTGCGGCTTATGGCACTCGTAACAGTTGAGCCGCGCCATGGGGACTCTGTCCGGGAAGTCATTGCGTGACGATTTCCGGTGGCACGACAGGCAGCGCTCCCGGTCCGGTATGAACGGTTCCTGCTTTTTTGGCGAGAACGCATGGCACCGCAGGCAGGAAATATCCTCCATCCCCACCCCGTGAATTTTCCAATCTTTGTGACAGCGAAGGCAGGCGTCCTTTTTCGGACGGAAGGAATGAACCTTCTTGCTGTGACAATCCTTACAGGTCAGCCTCTCCGTGAATACGTGGAGGGCATGGCCCGTTGATTTGTTGACCGTCAGCGACCCCTGCGCAGCTTCATCCCAGTGGCATTTCGTGCAGGTCTTCCACGGCGTCTCGTTGCCGTGAGGCTCCGGCGTCTTGCGGTCCCTGGTAAAAATAAACCTGACCAGCAGCCGATTCTGTTCGATCAGGCCGAGTTGGTGGCAATTCTGGCAGACGATGTCCCGGTGCCCTGAAAGCTTCCACGCCGTGTATGCCTCTTCCATAAGATGGCAGCTGTTGCAAAACGCGGGGTTTTTCTGGATGTAATTATAGTACCGGACGGCAAGCACGATCCCGAGGACCGAGATGATGAGCATGAGGGAAACAACGATGGTCTTTTCCCTCGGGCTCAAGCCCCGCTCCAGTTTTTCGAATATTTTTGATAGTATTTTATACATAGTGGAAAAACGCTAGACTTCATGGGGTAGACGCTCTGCAGAAAACCCGGTTGTATCACGTTTTGACTCTCCCGGTCTTCTGCCCATCTACTTTATCAAGAGCTCCGCGATCTGCACCGCATTCAGCGCCGCGCCCTTTCGCAGGTTGTCCGACACCAGCCAGAGGTTGATCCCGTTCGGAAGGGACTCGTCTTCCCTGATCCTGCCTACATAGACCTCGTCCTTAGCGACCACATCCATGGCCAGCGGATAGATATTTTTCTTGGGGTCGTCGAATACGATAATGCCGGGAGCGCCTGCAAGAACAGCCCTCACTTCATTAGCCGAGATCTTCGTCTCCGTCTGGATGTTTACCGATTCGGCATGGCAGCGGAATACGGGGACGCGGACGGTGGTTGCGGTCACCCCGATAGAATCGTCTTCCATGATTTTCCTGGTTTCGTTCACCATCTTCATCTCTTCCTTCGTGTACCCGTTATCAAGAAAAGCACCGATATGGGGCAGACAGTTGAATGCGATCTGGTGAGGGTAGACCTTCGTTTCAACATCCTTGAAGTTCAAAAGCGCCACCGTTTGCTGCGCGAACTCATCCATCCCTTTTTTGCCCGTGCCGGACACCGACTGGAACGTCGTGACCACAACGCGCTTGATCTTCGCCTTGTCGTGAATGGGCTTCAGCACGAGAACCATGGCAATGGTGGAACAGTTCGGGCTTGCGATTATGCCGCTATGCCTTTCCATGGCATGGGCGTTTATTTCGGGCACGATGAGAGGGACCTTCGGGTCCATCCGGAAAGCGCTTGAGTTGTCGATAACGACCGCGCCGGACTTTATCGCCGCGGGAGCAAACTCAATGCTGCGCTCGACGCCTGCAGAAAAAAGTGCAATGTCCACGTCTTTGAACGAATCCTTGGCCAGCCTGCGAACGAGCACGTTCTTTCCCTTGAACGCTACCCGCTCACCTTCGGACCGCTCCGATGCCAGCATCACGAGCTCGCCGACCGGGAAGTTTCGATCCTCAAGAATCTCGATCATCTCCCGGCCCACGAGTCCGGTGGCGCCTGCCACAGCAACGGTGTATTTACTTTTTCTCTTGAGCATTTTTATTAATTTTCCACAACAATCCTGAGCATTCTGCGAAGCGGTTCCGCCGCTCCCCACAGGAGCTGATCGCCGCAGGTGAAGGCATTCAGGAAGGCAGGCCCCATGTTCATCTTGCGGAGTCGTCCCACGGGCACGGTCAGCGTTCCGGTGATCGCTGCCGGGGTGAGTTCTCTCATCGTGATTTCGCGCTGGTTCGGAACCACCTTCACCCACTTGTTGTGCTTGGCAATCATGTCCGTGATCTCGTTCAAGGGCACGTCTTTCGTCATCTTGATCGTAAGCGCCTGACTGTGGCAGCGCATGGCTCCGACGCGCACGCAGGTGCCGTCGATCGGGACCGGGTTCGACTCACGACCCAGGATCTTGTTCGTCTCTGCCTGGCCTTTCCATTCTTCCTTGCTCTGACCGTTCTCGAGCTGCTTGTCGATCCAGGGAATGACAGAGCCCGCGAGCGGTACGCCGAAGAACTCCTTGGGATAGGAATCGGAGCGAATGTGATCGGCCACCATCCGGTCGATGTCAAGGATCGCGCCGGAGGGATCGTCCAGTTTGCTTTTTACCTGGCCATGAATAGAGCCCATCTGCTTTAGAAGCTCGCGCATATTGTTAGCCCCCGCGCCCGAGGCAGCCTGGTAGGTCATGGCGCTCATCCATTCAACCAGACCGCGCTCGTAGAGCCCGCCCAAAGCCATGAGCATCAGGGACACCGTGCAGTTTCCGCCGATGTAATTCTTAATCCCCCTTGCCATGCCGTTCTTAATGACATTCAGGTTGACCGGATCGAGGATAATGATCGAGTCGTTTGTCATGCGAAGCGTAGACGCCGCATCGATCCAATACCCCTTCCACCCGGCTTCGCGCAGCTTGGGATAGATCTCGGAAGTGTAGTCTCCTCCCTGGCAGGAGATAATGGCCTCCATTGCTTTCAGCTCATTGATGTTCTTCGCGTCCTTGAGCGCCGGGACATTCTTGCCGATGCTCGGCCCCTTGCCGCCCACATTCGAAGTGGTGTAAAACACCGGATCGACAAGATCAAAGTCCTTTTCCTCGTTCATGCGGCCCATGAGCACCGAGCCCACCATCCCGCGCCAGCCTATGAACCCCACTCGCATCATTGTCTTACTCCTGCTGTTGTCATTCTTAGAACTCTGAACCATGAAGTCCGAACTTTGAACTGTTTTTAAACCAGTCCTGCCACCATGTCCCCCACTTCAGTCGTGGACATGCCCATCTTCCCCGCAGCCTGGCTCTTCATCTTCTTCATGGTCGCAATCATGGCGTTCTCGACGGCCTGGGCGGATTTTGTTTCCCCGAGCGAGTCGAGCATCATCATGGCCGCGCCTATCGCCGCCATGGGGTTGATAACGTTCTGGCCTGCATACTTCGGAGCGCTGCCGCCCATGGGCTCGAACATCGAAACGCCCGCAGGGTTGATGTTCCCGCCGGAAGCGACGCCGAGGCCGCCCTGGATCATGGCGCCCAAGTCGGTTATGATGTCGCCGAACAGGTTTTCCGTAACCGCCACGTCGAACCATTCAGGGTTTTTCACAAACCACATGTTCGCCGCATCGATGTGATTATAGTCGCGTTTGAGCTCCGGATACTCTTTCGATCCCATTTCTTCAAATGCGCGGTACCACAGGTCGCCGCAATAAGTAAGCACGTTCCGCTTGTGGATGAGCGTGATCGGCTTTGCAGCGTATTTCGGGTTGGCCGCATTACGTTTTTTCTTCAGCTCAAATGCATACTTGAGACAGCGGTCTACCGTACGGCGGTCATAGACCATAAGCTGCGTGGCAATCTCCTCGGTCGTGCCCACGCGGGTCGCCCCGCCGTGACCGGTGTAGATGCCGCCCGTGTTCTCGCGAATGACCACAAAGTCGATATGTTCGGGGCCCTTGTCCTTGAGCGGGGTCTCCACGTTGGGATAGAGCTTCACCGGCCGGAGATTGATGTACTGGTCCAGGGCAAAGCGGATCTTGAGCAAAATCCCGGCTTCAAGGATCCCGGGCTTTACGTCGGGATGACCGATTGCGCCCAGGAACATGGAATCGAATTTTTTGAATTCGCCGATTGCACTGTCCGGGAGGATCTCTCCGGTCTTTAAGTAGCGCGCAGCACCGAAGTCGAACTCGGTGAACGCAAGTTTGAACCCGCCCTTTCCCGCGGCGGCATTGACGACTTTTACCGCTTCTTTAACAACCTCGGGTCCGGTGCCGTCACCGGGGATCAATGCAATTTTGTAGGTTTTTGCCATAAATAATGATTCCTCTCACGTAAAATCCCAGCTAAAAAGCTTGCAGGAGAATGGAGAATACTTCCCTTTCTCTGCATAAAAATTTTATCTTTTTCTCGCGCTGCAGTTGTTCGTACGCATCTCATTGCACTTTTCATCGCCGGGAGTAAAATCTAATCCGCACAAGTGCCGCGACAGTCCGTGGGATGAGGAATAGGTCGAGTCGAGGTTCCTGCCGAAATACACACAGGACTCACAAAGTGCTTTGGGCCGCTGCTCGTTCGGCTGGAGCGCTTTCATCAGTTTGAAACACGCTGTCAAGTGGCGCCACCTCTTTCATTCCGATTCATCGGGATCAATGATGCGCCCTCCCGCAGGTTACGAGCGAGTTGCGGGGTTACAGGCCTGCCTTCTTTTTGGTGTACGCCATGAGTCCTCCTGCGGCAATAAGCTCCTGCATGAAAGGAGGCACCGGCGCGACGGTGAACGTCCTGTTCGACGTAAGGTTCCGGATCACGCCGGCATCGGCATCGACTTCGACCTGATCGCCTTCCTTGATCCCGTCCACCGCCTCAACGCTCTCGAAGATCGGAAGCCCCATGTTGAAGCAATTCCGGTAGAAGATCCGGGCAAAGCTCTTTGCCACGACGCAGGACACGCCGGCGGCCTTGATCGCTATAGGTGCGTGCTCCCGCGACGAACCGCAGCCGAAATTTTTCTCGGCAACGATGATATCTCCGGGCTTCATCTTTTTCATAAAGTCCGGGTTCGTCGAATCTTCCATGCAGTGCTTCGCCAATTCTTTTGGATCGGAAGTGTTCAGGTACCGGGCGGGTACGATCGCATCCGTATCGACATCAGCTCCGAATTTCCATGCATTGCCTTTGAATTTCATTAGGTAACCTCAGGATTAGCCACAGACTCACAGAGTTCACAGAGTAAATCTTTCTCCGTGTCTCCGTGACTCCGTGGCAAAATATTTTACTTTAGTTCTTCCGGTCTTCCGATCCTTCCGAGCACCGCAGACGCCGCTGCAATCGCCGGGTTGGACAGATACACCTCGCTCTTAGGACTCCCCATCCGGCCGACGAAATTCCGGTTCGTCGTGGCAATGGCCCGCTCGCCCGCGGCGAGAATGCCCATATGGCCGCCCAAGCAGGGTCCGCAGGTCGGCGTGCTGAAGGCCGCCCCGGCGTCGATAAATACATCCACGAGGCCTTCTTTGATGCACTGTTTATAAATCGCCTGCGTAGCCGGGATCACGATCATGCGCACATAGGGATGGACTTTGTGGCCCTTGATCACCTTGGCCGCCTCGCGCATGTCCTCGATCCTGCCGTTCGTGCAGGAACCGACAACCGACTGGTCGATGTTGATGGAAGCCAGCTGGCTTACGGGCTTTACGTTCTCCGGGAGGTGCGGACAGGCTATCTGCGGCTCCATGCCGGTCAGATCGTACTCGCGGATATCGACGTACGCCGCCTTCCTGTCGCTCTTGAAGAACTTATACTTGCGCCGGGCGCGTTTGGCCACGTACTTCTCGGTGATCTCGTCAGGCTCGATGATGCCGTTCTTGCCGCCTGCCTCGATCGCCATGTTGCAGATGGTCAAACGGCCGGACATGGGAAGCTTCCGGATCACTTCGCCGGAAAATTCCATGGCCCGGTACAGGGCGCCGTCAACGCCGATGTCGCCGATGGTCTTCAGGATGATGTCCTTGCCGCCGACCCACTTGCCGAGTTTTCCCTTATACACGAACTTCATGCTTTCGGGCACCTTGAACCATGCCTCGCCCGTGATCATGGCCGCAGCAACGTCGGTGCTGCCCACGCCGGTCGAGAACGCACCCAGGCCCCCGTAGGTGCAGGTATGGCTGTCTGCGCCGATCACCACGTCGCCGGGGACCACGATCCCCTGCTCAGGAAGAAGCGCATGCTCCACGCCCATCCTGCCCACCTCAAAGTAGAGCGAGAGATCGTGTTCGCGCGAGAACTGGCGGAGCATGCTGCATTGCTCAGCCGAGGCGATGTCCTTGTTCGGCGCAAAGTGGTCGGGGATAAGCGCGATCCGATCGGCATCGAATACTTTCTTAGCACCGGCAGCACGGTACTCTTTGATGGAAATCGGGGCGGTAATATCGTTTGCAAGCACCAGATCGAGCTTAGCATTGATCAGTTCGCCGGGTTTGACTTCTTTTTTGCCGCAATGTGCGGCCAGAATCTTTTCAGTAATGGTCATCATAGTTTTTTTAATATACAATACCCCTCACTCAGATTCAAGCGTTTTTTGGCCTACCCTTCTTCCAATACTCCAGCTTATTCAGCGCGTTCACATAGGCCTTCGCGCTTGCGATGATGATGTCCGTGTCCGCACCGTGACCGGCAACCTTCTTCCCGCCCTCTTCGACCTTCACGGTCACCTCGCCCTGCGCATCCGTGCCGCCCGTGATCCCCTTCACCAGATAGGCGTCCAGCGTGCTTTTGGTGCCGGTGATCGCGGCAATCGTCCGGTACACCGCATCCACGGGGCCGTCGCCGCTCCCGGTCTGCTTCACCGTCTTTCCGTCGACCTGCATTTCCACGGCCGCCGTGGGCGTGATGCCCGTTCCGCTCTCGGCGCGCAGGTTCTTGAGGACATAGACCTCGGTGATGTGCTTTACCTTGTCGGAAATAAGGGCCTCGATGTCCTCGTCGAAAACCTCTTTTTTCTTGTCTGCCAGGGCAAGGAACGCCTCGTAGACCTTTTCGAACTCGCTGTCCGGCAATTCGCTCCCGAGCTCGGAAATCCGGTGACGGAGCGCATGACGGCCGGAACGCGCGGTGAGGACAATAGAAGAACCGCCTGCCCCCACTTCAGCCGGGTCGATGATCTCGTAGGTGGAACGTTCCTTGAGCACGCCGTCCTGATGGATGCCCGATGAGTGCGCAAAGGCGTTCGCGCCGACAATCGCCTTATTCGGCTGTATGACAATGCCGGTGATGGAAGATACCAGCCGCGAGGTGCGGATGATTTCCTTCGTATTGATGTTCGTGTCGGCCCCGAAATACGAACGCCGCTGGCGCAGGGCCATGATGACCTCTTCCATCGCAGTGTTCCCGGCCCGCTCACCGATGCCGTTCACGGTGCATTCCACCTGCCGGGCGCCGTTCTTAACCCCGGCAAGCGCATTGGCAGTGGCCATGCCGAGATCATTATGACAATGCACGGACACCGTCACCTTGTCGATACCCGGCACATGCTCCATGATGCCGCGGATGAGCGCGCCGTACTCCTCCGGATAGGCGTAGCCGGTCGTGTCGGGGATGTTGACGACCGTGGCCCCGGCCTTGATAACCGATTCAACCATGCGGTAGACAAACGCAGGCTCGGCGCGGCCCGCATCTTCGGCGTAGAACTCGACGTCGCCGACAAAGGACCGCGCCAGTTTGACGGCGGCGATTGCGCGCTCCTGGGCCTCATCACGACTGATGCGCAGTTTGTGCTGCAGGTGGCTCTCGGAAACGCCGATTCCCGTGTGGATCCGGGGGCGTTTTGACGTCGCGAGAGCGTCGGCTGCGACTTCGATATCTTTTGCCACGGCGCGGGAAAGGGCGCAAACGACGACGGCATCGCCGACTTCTTCTCCGATTTTCCGTACGCTTTCAAAATCGCCGGGGCTCGATATGGGGAACCCGGCCTCGATGACGTCAACGCCAAGCCGGACGAGCTGCCGCGCAATTTCAAGTTTTTCCGATGTATTCATGCTCGCGCCCGGGGACTGCTCCCCGTCGCGCAGCGTTGTATCGAATATCTTGATGATGCTGTTCATCTGTACCTCCACGTCGCCGGGCAACGTGCCCGCTGCACGGCGCCCTCTGGAAACGAAAAAAGAGATTAAGACAGATGCTCTTAATCCCTGACAAGCTCACCGTCGAATCGCTATTCCGAGCAGGACGGACTAAGCGGCGGCCGGCTTCCGTCTCCTCGTCAGTTTGTACAGCGCTTCCGCTATGCCAACGGCAACGTAAGAGACCGAGACCAGGAACAGGACGAGCGCGGGATGATATGCCACAACTGCAAGAAATGCGGCAATGATGACCAAAAGGCCGAAGGGACGGCGTTCCTTCAAGTTTGCTTCTTTGATGCTGTGATAGGTAATGTTGCTGACCATCAGCCCTGCAAGCACAAACGTCATTGCGAGCACCCAGTAATCTTTTCCGACTGCGTCGGCGAGCCATACGAGCTTCAGATGTTCGAGTATCTCGATGATGTTGTCGTAGGCGACCACCGTCGTGGCGATCAAGATCGCCGCAGCGGGCGTCGGGAGTCCCGTAAAGTGTTTCTTCTCCGTGCTGCCCATTTGCACGTTAAACCGTGCGAGGCGCAAAGCGGCGCAGGCTACCAGGAAGAACGAACCAAGCCAGCCGACGCGGCCAAAGGACGACAGCGTCCAGGTATACACGAGTACGCCCGGCGCCACACCGAAAGAAATAACGTCGGACAGGGAGTCGATCTCGATGCCGAAGCGCGTTGCCGTATGCGTCATCCTCGCGACCCAGCCGTCGAGCACGTCAAAGACGGATGCAATCATGATGGCCCAGGCGGCTGTTTCATAATTCGAATTCAACGAGGCAATAATGGAATAGAACCCCGCGAACATGCTTGACAGCGTGATGAGGTTGGGAAGAACGTAGATCCCTTTTCTCATTTCAGCACCCCGATGATGTCCCGCGCTCCCTTGACCCGGTCGCCCAACTTCACCTTGAGCTCCGTGTCTTTCGGGAGAAAAATGTCCACCCGTGATCCGAACCGTATCAACCCGTATCGTTCGCCCGTGCTGACCTGGTCTCCCGGCTTGGCATAACAGACGATGCGCCGCGCGATAAGACCGGCGATCTGCTTTACGAGGATCTTATACTTTCCATCGTCAATGACCATGGCGGTCTGCTCGTTGTCGAGCGACGCCTTGTCGACCGAGGCAACGTGAAATTTTCCCGGATTATACTTCACGAGTTCGACGGTCCCGCCAACCGGCGAACGGTTCACGTGGACGTTGAATACGGACAGGAAGATGCTGATCTGCTTCACGTCCTGCTTCAGATAGTTCGGTTCGTATATGTCCTTGATGACAATCACCCGTCCGTCCGCAGGCGATACGACGACGCCCTTGCCTTCGGGAACGGTCCGCTCCGGGTCCCGGAAAAAGAACAGGACGAAGAGCGTCAGCACAAGTGACACATACGCCGTGTTCTTCCACCCGAATGCAAAGAGCAGGGCCGTGACGATTGCCAGGGGGATGATAAACGGCCATCCCTCGGAGGCGACCGGTATACCATAATTTTTCATCATGAGATCAAACCTTCTAGCCACAGAAGCGCTGAGACACGGAGAAAGCTAAAAAAAGTCCGTCATTTAAGAAATTCTTATTCGAATCCGACGTTTCTCTGTGCCTCTGAGTCTCTGCGGCAGATTTTCCTAGTTCTTGCTCTTGTCCACGAGCTTGTTGGCGGTGATCCACGGCATCATGCTGCGGAGCTTCTCGCCCACAATTTCGACCTGGTGTGCGGCATTCTGGCGCCGACGCCCCGTCATCTCAGGATAGTTGGTACTGCCTTCGAGGATAAAGCGCTTGGCGTACTCGCCGCTCTGAATGTTCTTCAGCGCCTCTCTCATGGCGGCGCGGCTCGACTCGTTGATCACCTTCGGGCCGGTGACATACTCGCCATACTCGGCGTTGTTCGAGATCGAGTAGTTCATGTTGGCGATGCCGCCTTCGTATATGAGATCGACGATGAGCTTAAGCTCATGAAGACACTCGAAATAGGCCATCTCCGGCGCGTATCCCGCCTCGACCAGCGTTTCGAAACCGGTCTTCACGAGTTCCACGCAGCCGCCACAGAGCACGGCCTGCTCACCGAAGAGATCGGTTTCGGTCTCGTCCTTGAAGGTGGTTTCGATGATGCCGGTGCGGCCGCCGCCGATGGCGGAGGCATAGGAAAGCGCGGTGTCTTTGGCCTTGCCGGACGCGTCCTGGAAGATAGCGATCAGGTCGGGAACGCCGCCGCCCTTCACAAACTCGCTGCGCACCGTGTGGCCCGGGGCCTTGGGGGCGATCATGATCACGTCAAGATCAGGCCGCGGCACAATCTGGTTATAGTGGATGTTGAAGCCGTGGGCGAAGGCAAGCGTCACACCCTTCTTCAGGTTTGGCTCGATGTTTTCCGCGTAAATTTTGCGCTGGTGCTCGTCCGGCGCCAGCACCATCACCAGGTCCGCCTCTTTCACCGCGTCGGCGATGTTTTTCACGGCGAGACCTGCGTTCTTCGCCTTCTTGACCGAGGGCGAGCCCTCACGCAGCGCCACCGTGACGTTGACGCCGCTGTCCTTCAGGTTCAGCGCATGCGCATGGCCTTGGGAACCATAGCCCACGATGGCCACCTTCTTGCCGCGGATAATGGAGAGATCGGCGTCTTTGTCGTAATAGAGTTTCATCATGTCCCCTTTCTAATTATGCAGTCCGCAATTCAAATATAAAATTATATCCCTGCGCCGTCCACTCGTCTCTGACCGGCTCAGCAGCTTCATAATGCCTGTTAACGGGATTCGTTTAAGAACCTGAGGTCGAAGTCGGAGAGGTGATCGGCACGGTCCCCTCGTGAAGCTGAAGTCTGTTCTTCAGCACATCATCCTGAAATATCTGGTCCAACGCCGTTGTCAGAGCTTCGGAAAGCGCCTCTTCGAGCCTCTCATCCGAATAGAGAATTTGCTGCTCGATCTTGCTGTTCACGTCAAGCGTCCTGATGATCTTTTTTTCGTTGGGGTCGCCGACCACGATCCTGAGCTGGGCCAAGGCGGTCAGATTGGTGCTCAATGTCGTGCCCGTCGATTCCAGGCGCAGCGCCTTGATCTCGCCGCCGAACAGATAATCGACGCCTTCGGCCTTCATGCCCTCTGCCGAAAGATCCCAGACCGGTGAGTCCTTCACCTCCAAGCCGTGCGCTTTGAGCGCGTCCTTGAGCGCGGCGGCGACCAGTTCGGCCACCGTGCCCTGGACAACCAGGTCATTCTGCATGCCGCTCGGGATCGTTCGCGTACCAAGGACCGACGATGCCAGACCACGGCTGTCCTTGAACAAACTCACTCCGATGACGAGCTTCTTTTCCGCTGTGGTTTTCTTCCCCGCAGGCTGCTGATAACCAATATTGCTAAGAAGAATAGGCCCCTTTTCAGCGCATCCGGCGAGGATCAAAACCGCCAGCGCCGACAAAACGACGAGGCGAGAAAACCATCCATTATTATTCATTCCGCATTCTCCTTCATTCACGGGTCATCGCCACTTTTCCGGTCCGAACAATCTCCTTGATCCCGATGGGACGCAGAAGCTCGATCATTGCCAGTATTTTTTTCTCGTCCCCGGTCACCTGGAACGTGTAGCTCTTCTGGGAGGAATCGACGACCCGGGCGCGGAAGATATCGGCGATCCGAAGCGCCTCGGCCCGGTGCTCGGTCGGCGCATTGACCTTGATAAGGCACATCTCGCGCTCGACGAATTCGTTTTCCGCCAGGTCCGTCACCTTGATGACGTCGATCAGTTTGTTGAGCTGCTTGATGATCTGTTCAAGGATGCGCTCGTCGCCCGTGGTCACGATCGTCATTTGCGAGATCGTGGGGTCGAGGGTGGGGCCGACGGAGATCGTCTCGATATTGAACCCCCTGCCGGAAAAAAGCCCCGACACCCGCGACAGCACGCCGAATTTGTTTTCAACAAGCACCGATATGATATGTTTCATAATCTACCCGCCGATTTTTAAGGTTATCAATTCCGCATTTCAACCTGCGCCCAGCAGTTACGAGTGCGTTTTTGCGAGTGCAGGGGGAGTCAGCATTCTGCAATCGGTTTATTTCACTGCTTTCAGCTTTTTCTCTTCCTTTTTCTTTTCTTCCCCGAAGATCATTTCGTGGATGGCCGCGCCTGCCGGCACCATGGGAAACACTTTTTCGTACCGGGCGGTCACAAAGTCCATGAACACGGTCTTCTTCGCCTTGAGGGCCTCTTTGAGCACCGGCACAACATCAACGGGCTTAATGGCGCGCAAGCCGATGGCCCCGTAGGCCTCGGCGAGCTTGACGAAATCCGGCGTGCTGCCGAGGTCCGTGGATGAATACCGCTCCTGGTAGAACAGCTCCTGCCACTGCCGCACCATGCCCAGATAGCGGTTGTTCAGGATCACTACTTTCACCGGGATATTATTCTCCACCGACGTGGCAAGCTCCTGGATGTTCATCTGGATGCTGCCGTCGCCGGAAATGCTGAACACCTCCCGGTTGGGATGGGCCACCTTGGCGCCGATTGCAGCCGGAAACCCGTACCCCATGGTCCCAAGCCCGCCGGAGGTGCACCAGTTCCGAGGCTTGTCGAACTTGTAGTACTGGGCCGCCCACATCTGGTGCTGGCCCACGTCGGTCACAATGATCGCATCGCCTTTTGTGAGCTCGTAGAGTTTCTCGACCACGAACTGCGGTTTGATCACGTCATCAGCGTACTCATAAGAGAGCGGCCGTTCTTCGCGCCAGGCATCGATCTGCTTGAGCCAGCTCTTGCGGATGGCGTCCCAGGGTTCCTTGATATGATGCAACTCCTTGTTGAGGTCCGCCATCACATGTTTTACATCGCCCACGATCGGGATATCCACGCGCACGTTTTTCCTGATCGATGTGGGATCGATGTCAATGTGGATGATCTTTGCCTCAGGCGCGAACCCCTCCACCTTGCCCGTGACCCGGTCGTCAAACCGGGCGCCGATGGCGATGATGAGGTCAGAGTTGTGGATCGACATGTTGGCATAGTAGGTGCCGTGCATGCCGAGCATGCCGAGCGACAGCGGATGCGTGCCGGGAAAACCGCCGATACCCATCAGCGTATGAGTCACCGGGATTTTCGTGATCTCGGCGAACTCAAGGATCTCCGCTGCGGCATTCGACAGGATGACGCCGCCGCCGATATAGGCCACCGGTTTCTTTGCCTTGGCGATCGCTTCAGCCGCCTGCTTGATCTGCCATTTATTTCCCGACACCGTCGGATTATAGCTCCTGATCTCGACTTTGTCGGGATAATGGAACTCGGCCTTGTTCGTTACCACATCGCGCGGAAGGTCGACCAGCACCGGGCCCGGCCGCCCCGTGGAAGCAAGATAGAACGCCTCCTTGATGGTCTGCGCCAGATCTTTGACATCCTTTACCAAAAAATTGTACTTGGTGCAGGGACGGGTAATGCCCACGATATCGGCTTCCTGGAATGCGTCGTTGCCGATGAGCGCTGTCGGGACCTGGCCCGTAAATACCACGAGAGGGATGGAATCCATGTACGCCGTGGCAAGTCCGGTGACCACATTCGTGGCGCCCGGACCCGAAGTGACAAGTGCCACACCGACCTTACCGGTGGACCGCGCATAGCCGTCTGCCATGTGCACACCACCCTGTTCATGCCGCGGGAGGATTATGCGAAGGTCCTTCTGGTCGTAGAGAACGTCGAAGATTTTGAGCACAACGCCGCCTGGATAGCAGAAGAGCGTGTCGACCTTCTCCTTCTTCAGGCATTCAAGAAAAATATCAGCACCGGTAATCTCTTTGTTTGACATGTTCACACCTATCGTTATACAGGGTAGCGCCAGGCTTTGGCCTGAGACAGAAACACACCCGGCGGGGTTCAGCTACCAAATAAATTTACGCTTTTAAAATTGCGCCGGTATTCGCCGACGTTACCACCTTTGCATATCGTGCAAGCCAACCGGACTTGATCTTCGGTTCACGGGGCTTCCATTTTGCCAACCGTTTCTTGATCTCCGCGTTGGATAATTTCAACGTAAGCGTTCGGCTCGGGATATCGAGAACGATCCTGTCTCCGTTCTTCACGATCGCAATCGGCCCGCCCTCGGCGGCTTCGGGGGAGATGTGGCCGATGCAGGGGCCGCGCGTACCGCCCGAAAACCTCCCGTCGGTCAAAAGCACAACCGATTCGCCGAGCCCCATACCGGAAATGGCCGAGGTGGGCGAGAGCATCTCGCGCATGCCCGGCCCGCCTTTAGGCCCTTCATACCGGATCACGAGCACATGCCCCGGTTTGATCTTGTTCGCAAGGATGGCCTTCATGGACTCTTCTTCAGAATCGAACACGATGGCCGTGCCCTCGAATTTTTTCATGGTGTCGCTCACCGCGGTCTGCTTCACCACGCAGCCATCCGGCGCCAGGTTGCCCTTGAGTACTGCGATCCCGCCCTCTTTATGGTAGGCGTTGTTCAAGGTCCGGATCACGTCATCATTCCCCACGCGGCCGGCCTTAGCATTCTCGACAATCGATCTGCCGCTCACGGTAGGCGAAGGCTTCAGTATTTTCGTGAAGCGAGACAACACACCCGGGATGCCGCCCGCAGCGTCCAGGTCTTCCATATAAGTAGGGCCGCCGGGCAGCATATTGCACAGGTGCGGCGTCGTGCGGCTGATTTTGTCAAAAGTCTCGATCGATAATTCGATGCCCGCCTCATGCGCAATGGCTGGAATGTGGAGCGTCGTATTCGTCGACCCGCCGAGCGCCATGTCGATGCGGATGGCGTTCTCGAACGCGTTCTTGGTCATGATCTTGCGCGGAGTGAGATCTTCCTTCACCATACTGACGATCCGCTTGCCGCTGTTGAAGGCGATCCGCCGTTTTTCTCCTGATACCGCAAGCGCGGTAGCGCATCCGGGAAGGCTCATGCCGAGCGATTCCGTGACGCAGGCCATGGTGTTTGCCGTATACATCCCCTGGCACGAACCTGGCCCCGGGCAGGCGCAGGTCTCGAGTTCCGCAAGGTCGAGCTCGGAGATCTCGCCTTTCCGCACCTTGCCAACCGCCTCGAATGCGCTGATCAGGTTCACGCGGTTCCCTCGATAATTCCCGGAATGCATGGCGCCGGCAGTCACCACGATCGTGGGGATGTCAAGCCGCGCCGCAGCCATGAGCATGCCCGGCGTGATCTTGTCACAGTTTGTGAGCAGCACGAGCCCGTCAAAGGCGTGGGCCATGGCAACGGACTCCACCATGTCCGCGATCAATTCACGCGAGGCAAGGGAGTAGTGCATGCCCATGTGGCCCATGGCAATACCGTCGCAGATGCCCGGCACCCCAAAGAAAAGGGGCCAACCGCCGCCCGCGTGCACGCCCTTTTCGATGAACCGTTCCAGATCGCGCATGCCGATATGGCCCGGGATCAGGTCATTCCAGCTCGTGGCCACGCCGATCATCGGCTTGTCGAGTTCGCTCCGGGTTATGCCGGTAGCGAACAAGAGGGCCCTGTGCGGCGCACGCTCCAGGCCTTTTTTGATTCTGTCGCTTCTCACTTTTTCGCTCCTATAAACGTTGGCCGCTCACAAGTTCCCGGACAACGAATGCCTCTTTAGACAAATGGGGCGTACGCTTAGGGTACGCCGCACTTACGGAAGAATGCTGCACAAATGGTCTGTGGACTTTCTACAAGCCGAATATCATTATTTTTAACATAGATAGATGATTTTAGTCAATAAAAAAATCCCTCTCTACCTCACTCGGTAAAGAGGGATTTCGGTCTCTTTTGGGGTCTTAAAATAGAAAAGGCAAGGTATCTACCCTGCCCCTACGCAATCAGGCTCTTCCTACCTTGTACCGCCTGACCATTTCCATCATTTTATCTTTCGTCGCCAGCTTCAGTTTCTGAATTCGTTTCCGCTCCACTTCTTCCTCAGGAGTGAGATATACATGGGAGTCAATGCTTTCGAGAGTAGATTCCAGCTTATGATGTTCTTCCTCCCACTTTTGAAACTCCGAATTATCCCTCCTGAGTCTGGCAACAAGTGCTTCTTCGTTTACCTCCACAGTCACCATAATGCGTCCCTCCTTTTTAGGGGTGATTTCGATGAGTAAGGTGTTAGGAAAAAAGCATCTCTATATGTATGTATGAAAAAAATTATCACATTTACAGAAAAAAGGCAAGCGGTAAAATTAAGCATAAAAACAGCCAGTTACCATTATTTTGGAGTCCCCGCCTGAACCGCGAATGCGTCCTTCTCCAAAGCCATGATCACCGCATCTTCCACCGGCGCATCGTAGTAGTCGCGCCTCAGAGAGGTCCCGGTGAAACCCAGATCCAAGTAGAGTTTCTGGGCCGCCGCGTTTGAAGCCCTCACCTCGAGAAATGCCCGCTTGGCGCCCTTTTGATCAGCGCGCTTGATGGCAGCAAGAACGAGTTTTCTGGCTATCCCCTGCCGCCTCAGGGAAGGCGTCACGGCGAGGTTCAGGATGTGCATCTCGTCCTCAACAAGCCATATCACGATATAGCCGCCGACCGTACGAACCGGCCCATCCGCAAGCGCTACCATGAGTGTGGAGATGCCGGGACTGCGAAATTCCGAGAGAAAAAGGTTTCTCGACCAGGGCATGGAAAACGAGGCCTGCTCGATGGACATTACCTGATCGATATCTTCCTTTTTCATGAAATCTATCGTGATGTTTGTCTTTTTTCCCACGCCACCTCTGCCTCCGGCCTGCGTATATAGGTTGGGATAAGCGCGTCAGGATTCGTCTGGCAGCCGCCTTTGATCATGGCAAGGCCGATCTCAGCAACAGCCGCCGCAGACGGCAGTGTGGCGGCGAGCGGCGCAAATAATGCCCGAGCGCCGAATAAAGCTTCTATTTCCCTGCGATAGATAAGAGACCCCTCGCCCGTGAATATGGTCTTTCCGATGATCTCATCGGCGAGTGTGGCAACCGGCATTGCCGTCTCCGGCCTCAGGAGAACGAGCGCGGCCTCGTCGTACCTGTAGACTGCCGTATAGACCTCGTTTTTGCGCGCATCGAGCAGCGGGCAAACCGGATAGGCGGCGACGGGAAGATTCCAGGCAAGCGCCTGGAGCGTCGGCACGGCGGCAATGGGTTTGTCCGTGGCGAGCGCAAGCCCTTTCACGGTTGATATTCCGATTCGCAGTCCGGTGAACGAACCTGGTCCGGCGGAAACGGAAAAGCCCCTCATATCGGCGATTGCAAGACCCGTGTCCTTAAGCACCCTATCCACTGTTGCCATCAGCCGCTCGGAGTGAGTTATTTCGATGTTCAGGCTGTACTGCGCGATCACGCCTTCTTCTGATACCACTGCGACACTGCCGGTCTTGGTCGAGGTCTCGATGCCGAGGATGTACATAATTTCCACCTTACCGCAAAAGCGCCTTCATGTCAAAAACAAATGATACTTTCCATAACCGGCTTTATAAGCAGACGGCGAAATGTTAAGCGGATACTTCGATGGGGCGGGTGCCGGCATAAACCAGAATAAAGGAAAGCGCAAGCGTAAGAAGAAGGACGCTGATGATGATGTTCAGTCCCAGATGAGATAAAATCCGTTCATCCGCTTCATCCGTTCCGCGAGTTTCTCCACGGTCTGGGAACCCTGCGCCACCACGTCAGGCGCGAAAGCATTCACTTTTCGTGCGAACGAAAGCATGTTCCGCGGCGGTTTGATGAACCTCGCCTCGAGCCAGTCGGGGCCCGCTCCTATGATGACAAAGGTACCCTGCTTCTGCTGCACCTTGAGCCAGGCGATGATGGCCTTGGTGTCGGGATGGTAATTCTGCGCTTCTGTGGACTGGGTCTTCAGAATATCATAGGAGTTATTGCCTCGAATGACCGTAATGATGTCGGGAAGATGTCCGTAGCCTCTGTGGCTTTTGAAAATCAGGTAGCCTTGCGCACGCAACGGCGCTCGCAGCGTTTTAATGACATCATCAAACGCCTGTGTATGAACGCTGAAGCCGGCAAGTTTCTTGCTCTCAAAACCCTTTTCTCCCCTGAGGTTATCGGTGTGCATGAGCACAGTAACAAAGAACGGCTCTGCCTCAGCGCCCGAGGCAAGTTCCACCTTCGAGATAAGATCAGGAGGGAAGCCGAGTTCCTTGCGCTGTTCCCCGGACAGGAGCGCATGCCTCGGCTTGAGAAGCACGATCGGCGCGGGCTTTTTCGGCTCAACCGGTTTTTCAGCGCTGCAAGCGCCGAAAAGAATGAAAAAGATGATACCGGGCAACAGGTATCTACTCGACATAGCCGTAGCGGATATCAAACTGTTTGTGCTCTCCGTTGTAAGGTTCCCAAAAAATGTCCACCTTGCTCACACGCGCGCCGGGCGGGCCTTTGTGGCACCACCCGATGATTGCCTCTACCTTTTTCTTTTCTCCCTCGAAGAGCGCCTCCACGGTTCCGTCGGGAAGGTTCCTGACCCAGCCTCCGACGCCGAGCCGTATTGCCTCGTCACGCGTGCTTGCCCGGAAGAACACTCCATGTACGATTCCATGAATGATCACCTGTGCGCGAAGATATTCCATGCTCTTTTTCCCGGCCGATGTCGCTGAGTTCCTTTTGGCAGAAGCCTTTTTCATGGTTGCCTTCTTGACGTCGGCTTCAGATTTCAACTTCTCGAACGATAGGGTTTGCGGCCGCTGCCCGGAGCTTTCGGCTTCCCTGCTCCCGGCCTGTCGTAGGCGCGTTGCGGTTTGCGTCCTGCGCCGGTGCCTGTTGCCTTTTGAGTTCTCGGCTTAGGCTCCGTGCTCTCGCTGAATGTTTTGCCGAACATTCTTGCTGCGGCAGTTTTAGGTCTTCGCGGTTTTAACGCCGGGCCCTTTGCAGCGCCTTTGTCCCCTATCCCCTGCCCCGGGCGCCTCGTCACTATACTTCCCTGGCTTTTTTCTCTCGACTCAAAAGATTTTCCCGTTCCCGGCCTTGAAAACACAGGGCCCTGGTTCGGCCTCTTGCTGACTTCCTCACGAGGAGAACGTCGTGGACCTCTTCCGCTGGCCCCCTGCCCGGGAACCCGGGGGCCCGGTTTTCGCCAGCTATCTTTCGTTTCGGATCCCGGCCCCGGTCTCCGTTGTTCCAATGTTTTTTCCGGACGATAGCCTGTCATCGGTCTTCTGTCGCCACGCGGGCGCAAGCCAGTAGCAGCCCGGGGACCTTTGACTTCTTCTGCCCCCCGCCCCTCTTTGCTCCGCACTGCCGCGGGTTTTGGCGTCCTGATCTCCGTTTTCAAAGCGTCGTCTTTCAACTCCTTAACTTCTGTCCCCGACAAGTAGCGGAAAGACCCCTCAGGCAGATCGCCGAGAACAAGATTGCCGGTCTTAACCCTCTTCAGTTTAATCACCGAATGACCGACGCGGTCGAACATGCGCCGGACCTGGCGTTTCCTGCCTTCATGGATCGTAATTTCCAGCCAGGAGTTCGCTTCTTCCTTGCTGATCTTCTTGAGCTTCGCGGGCGCAGTCTTGCCGTCGTCGAGATAGATACCCTGTTCGAGCAGGCTGATCTGCTCATCCGTAAGCATGCCCTTCACCTTCGCACGATACGTTTTGGGAAATTCATGCTTCGGGTGAGTAATAAGGTGCGCAAAATCCCCATCGTTCGTGAGGAGCAGCAGCCCTTCAGTGTTGTAATCCAACCGCCCCACAGGATAGACGCGAACCTTCAGGCCTTTGAGCAAATTGAGCACCGTCGGCCTTCCCTCGGGGTCGGCCATGGTCGTTACAAAACCGGCGGGCTTGTTCAGCATGATATAAACCAGGGGCTGCTTGGGGTTGATGAGTTTCCCATCGACTTTGATATGGTCCTTCGACCCATCAGCCTTGGTGCCGAGTTCCGTCACTACTTTGCCGTTCACCCGGACCCTGCCTTCGGTAATGAGCTGTTCTGCCGCCCGGCGAGAGGTAACTCCGGCGGCGGAAATGATTTTCTGAACGCGTTCTAACATGACTTCCTTTCTCGGAACAGCTACATTTTTTGTTGTGTATGATTATACAGTCAATCCCGGGGAAAAGCAATGAAGGCGCGCCAACCCGCCCGTTCTTCAGTTCAAAAAGAGGCTGGAGGGGCAACAGGCATGGTCACTATCATCTGCAATTTATGTTTTTGTACCAGAGCTATGCAAAGCCCGCTCAAGAAATATTTCCCGAATGCTCGAATCCCGCAGTCGTTCTTCATCTTCGATCGGCAAGGAAGAAAAACGACGTTTCACAGCTTCTGCAAACAGGCCGGAACCGGCACCGACGACTTCTCCCGTTGTCGAGTACAACGGCGTATCATGCACGCCGCAGCTTGGAGATCGGGCCTTGAAAATAAACCCGCAAATTTTTTCCTGCTCCAGTTGCGGTATTTTTTTTTCAATCCAGCGCATAAACTCTTCGGTCCGGTTTTGACGGCTCTCGATAGTAACCAGACGGGGGGGCAGGGTTTCTCGGACTAGCTGCATCGCCTCCCGCGGAACGGAAAAACCGGCCCCAACCTCCGGGCAAACAGGGACCCACTCAGCATATTGTCCCAGCGTGGCTGCCAAATGGCGGTCGAATTTATGCCCGCCGTCATAGCGGACAGTCTTTCCGAGGAGACAGGCGCTTATGACGATTTTTATTTTATTTTGCATAGATCAAACAAGAATGCCCTGAGCAATTTTCCCTCAGGGCGCTTACTTATCTCGTCATCCGAACATGCGGAACTTCGATTTTCATCGGTCCCTCTTTGCCAGCCATTCCTTGAGACGGGGGCACTTGTTCTTTGCCCGGTTTCCCTCGCAATCGCCGCAGATGGTCATGTCCTGGCTGCAGGGAGTGAAGCCTTCGGAGTCGAGTGTGGACGCCGATTTTTTGGTCTGCCTGTTTCGCGCTGTCTCGATGTTCGTGACTTTCTGCATGACTCAATCCTCACGCAAGCTAAAGCCTGCGGCTATTCTCCTGTCTCCTGTGGCTAATCCAGCCGGTAGTTCGGCGCTTCCTTGGTGATGACCACATCGTGCACGTGCGATTCGCGAAGACCCGCGACCGTTATCTTGACGAATTGCGACCGCTCTTTCAGCGCCTTCAGGTTCTCGGCTCCGCAATACCCCATGCCCGCGCGCACGCCTCCGATAAGTTGGTGCACGCTTGCCGAGAGGGTCCCCTTGTACGGCACCCTGCCCTCAATGCCCTCAGGCACAAGTTTGGACCGTTCCTCCTCATGCGCCTGGAAATAGCGGTCCTTGCTGCCCCGCTCCATGGCGCCGATGGACCCCATGCCCCGGTAGACCTTGTAGCTCCTGCCCTGGAACAGCACGCTCTCGCCCGGGCTTTCTTCCGTGCCCGCGAACAGTCCGCCGATCATGACGAGTGACGCGCCCGCTGCCAATGCCTTGGTGACGTCGCCGGAGAACTTGATGCCGCCGTCGGCTATGACCGGGATGCCGGCCTTGTCAGCCTCTTTACAGCAATCCATGATTGCCGTGATCTGCGGCACGCCGGCGCCGGACACGACCCGCGTGGTGCAGATGGAGCCGGGCCCGATGCCGACCTTCACGCAATCCGCACCTGCACGGATAAGGTCTTTGGCTGCCTCGGCAGTGGCAATGTTTCCCGCCACCACGTCGAGGTCGGGATACTTTTTCTTCATTCCTTTCACCGCGTCGATAACGCCCTGGGAATGGCCATGGGCCGTGTCAATGACAATGATGTCAACACCCGCCTTGAGAAGTTCAGGCACGCGCTCGCTATAATCTCCCGGACCGACCGCCGCTCCCACGCGCAGGCGACCGAGTTTGTCCTTGCAGGCGTTCGGGTACTTGATCTTCTTCTCGATGTCCTTGATCGTGATGAGACCGCGAAGGCTGTCGTCCTTGTCAACGATAAGGAGCTTCTCGATCTTGTATTTCTGCAGGATCTTCATCGCCTTCTCGAGTGTCGTGCCGATGGGTGCGGTAACAAGATGTTCCTTGGTCATGACCTCCGAGACCTTGAGGTTCAGCCGGGTTTCAAATCGGAGATCGCGGTTGGTCAGGATGCCTACGAGCTTGTGCCCCTTCGTGACCGGAACGCCCGAAATGCGGTATTTTTTCATGACATCCAACGCATCGGAGATCTTGGCCTCCGGTGAAATAGTGATGGGATCGATGATCATGCCGCTTTCGGACTTTTTGACTTTGTCCACCTCTTCGGCCTGCGCGTCGATCGGGAGCGCCTTGTGGATGAACCCGAGGCCGCCTTCCTGGGCCAGGGCGATGGCGAGCTTTGCCTCGGTCACCGTATCCATGGCCGCGCTCACGAGCGGGATATTGAGCAGTATCCGTTTGGTGAGATGCGTCTGGACGTCCACGTCACGGGGCAAGATGTCTGATTTTGCAGGCAGGAGCAGAACATCATCAAAGGTAAGACCTTCTTTAATCGGACCGACAACCATGTGATTCTCCTTTAAATAAAATCTTTATAACCACGGATAAACACGGTCAGAAAAAAAGGGAAAGGGACCAGAATGCACCCAAAACACCCTCTGGAAACCGGTGCTTTTACGCGGCAGTTTATTTTGATCGATCAGTTTACCACAGTGAGAGGAAAACCTCAAGAAAAACCGCTTATTCAAACCCCGATTCTTTGTTCAGAAAAGGATTGTCCCGGCGCTCGTCGCCGATCGTTGAGGCCGGACCGTGACCGGAAAATACCTTTGTATCGTCGGGAAGCGTCATGAGGTTCGTCTTGATGGACCGAAGAAGCGTCGTGAGGTCGCCGCCCGGGAAGTCCGTCCTGCCGATGGACCCTGCAAAAAGCGCATCGCCGGTAAAGACCATGCCTTGTTCCAGCAAGCTGATGCCGCCGGGCGTGTGGCCGGGCGTGTGCAGCACTTTGAGGGACACCTCTCCTGCGGTTATTAGGTCCCCTTGCTTTACATACCGGTCAGCAGGCGGTGAGGAAACCGGAGGCATGCCGAAGGAGCGGGACTGGTGCGAAACCTTGGCGAGGGCCGCAGCATCAGCTTCATGGAGCAGCAGCTCGGCACCGGTGGCATCCTTAATCGCCTTGTTGGCTCCCACGTGATCGAAGTGTGCGTGGGTGTTGAGGATATACTTGATCTTCAAACCCTTTTCGTTGATGACCTTCAGGATATCTCCTGCGTCGTCGCCGGGATCAATCACCACGGCTTCTTTCGTTTTTTCATCCGCAAGAATGAAACAGTTCACTTGCAGGGGGCCTACGACGAGTCGTATCAGCAGCATAATCTAGATTGTCCTTAGATGTTTAAAAATAGTCAATCGAGCTACAGCCCGTGAGACGTACACAAAAACTAACGAATACTCTTCTTCAGCGGGATCTTCGGACGCCCCTGGCAGCCTTTTCCCTGCCCTTCCAGCGCCAGGAGCTTCTTCTTCATCCCGATTCCGCCGGAAAACCCGCCCAGCGCACCTGCTGAGCCGATCACCCGGTGTCAGGGGACGATGATGGGGACGGGATTGGCGCCCATGGCCTGGCCGACCGCACGAGCCGCCTGCGGTCTCTTGATTTGTTTCGCGATCCATCCGTAGGACCGCGTCTCTCCCCAGGGGATTTGCGCCGCAGTTCCCCAGACCGCCTGCTGGAAGGGAGTGTAATCGCGCAGATCAACCCACAGGTCCACGGAAACGTGTTCGCCGGAAAAATATTTTTGGAGCAGTTTGACCACTTTATTCAGAACAACCGCTGATTGCCCTTTTTCCGGCCCCCGAACGCCGGACTCCGAACTGTTCAATTCCCGCTCAACGGCCTTTCTCTCTTTCTTCGGCAGGACTAGTCTGCTTACGCCCTGTCCCGATACCGCGACCCCGACCCATCCGAAATGCGTCTTAAATATCCTTTTCTGCACTTCACGCTCCATGACGCCTCCTTACAATCATACCACGGATAAACTCAAGCTCTTCGCTCTTCAACACCCACATGGCGGCAATATAGAAGAGAACGCTTATTGCCAGTCCCCCGCACAGGAGCTCCGCTTTGAACAGCGTTCTCCCTGCCGCATCCCACACCGGGTTTCTGCTGATCCACCAGCCGATCAAGCCCATGGCGATCGAAGTGGGGATGATCTTAAAAAGCGATCGACGGATCCTCCCCCCTTCCATGCGGCCGATTTTTTTCCGGAGCTGGATCGTCAGCAGACTGATGTTCACCATGGACGCGAGCGACGCGGCAAGGGCCAGACCGCCGTGAGCGAGGGGCGTCCAGAAGACGAATATGGCGCTCAGCAGGATGTTCGTAACGAGCGCAATGATCGCAATCTTGACCGGCGTGCGCGTGTCCTGGAGCGAATAGAACGCCTGCACCACGATCCGCACCCCCGCAAAGGACCAGAGCCCCACGGCATAGAACAGGACCGCCGATGCGACACCGGCAGTTGAGGCCTGGTCGAATCTTCCATGCTGGAGCAGGAGGGTCACGATCGGGATGCGAAGCGCGATCAAGCCTGCCATGGCGGGAAACATGATGAAGAAGACCAGGCGCAGCCCGAAGGAGAGCGTCTCGCGGAACTCGGCCATCTCCTTCCGCGCTGCCTGGGCCGACATGGACGGGAGCACCGCAGTTGCGACGGCGATCCCGAAGATGCCCAGGGGGAAATGAACGAACCGCATGCCGTAAAACAGGTAGGTGATGCTCCCGGTGGGAAGAAAGGACGCGAAGATGGTCCCCATAAAGATGTTCAGCTGGTTCACCGACGAACTGAGAAACACCGGCAGCGCCAGCAGGCCGATCTTTTTTACGCCCGGGTGGCTCGGCGTGAACTCCGGCCGCATCCGCATCCCCTGCTTTCGAAGCCCCGGCACCTGGATCAGGAATTGGCACATCCCCCCCAGCACCACGCCCACGGCGACGCCCATGACAGGCTGCGACAGGAACCGCATGCCGAGCGCCACGGCGCTGATGATCATCACGTTCAGCATGACCGGCGAGAGCGCAGGCATGAGAAACGACCGGAGGGAGTTGAGGATCCCCATGGCAAGGGCGGCCAGACCGATAAACAGCAGGTAGGGGAACATGATCCGCGTGAGCGTGACCCCGAGGAGGTATTTCTCTTCGTTCCCGGCCTTGTGCATCCAGCCCCAGGCGATCACCTTGACCACAAAAGGGGCGAACAGGATGCCGAGACCCGTCAGGATGACGAGGATCACGAGCAGCCGGGCGAAGACCGCGTTCGCGAGATGGACGGCGCTCTCTTTCGATTCCTTGGTGAGCGTTTCGGTAAAGACCGGGATGAACGCCGCGGACATGGAGCCTTCGGCGAGCAGTTCGCGCAGGAGGTTCGGGATCCGGTAGGCCACATAGAAGGCATCGGCGGCCAGGCCGGTACCAAAGGCCCAGGACATGACCATGTCCCGGATATACCCCAGCACCCGGGAGACCAGCGTTGCCCCCCCGACGATGCCTGCTGCCTTGGCGACCTTAACTTGTTCGGACATCCTGATTTACCTCACAAAAACGGGAAATAAGGGCACACTGTATCAGAAAACAGCCGGTAATAAAAGGTTTTTTTTCTTGACACCCGGAGGCTCTTTGTGTTAAAAGAGTAAGCTGTTTTTAACCCAAGGAGGCACGAAGTGGCAATCCACAAATCAGTGATCAAAAGGCAGAGGCAGGCCGACAAGCAGCAGCTGGTCAATAAATCCGTAAGGTCCGCGCTCAAGACCGTTGCAAAGAAGGTCGAGCAGGCTGCGGCGGAGAAAAAGGCTGACGCGGCAAAGGAAGCCCTCGTCAAGGCCATGAAGGCCTATGACAAGGCTGCGTCCCAGGGTATCCTGCACAGGAGCACTGCTTCACGAAAGATCTCGCGCCTGTCAGCGACGGTCAGCAAGATCGGCGCAGCGTAAAAACGTCTAGTGTGCATTGAGCATAGCGCATAGGGCAAAGGATTTCACTCTCTGCTCTATGCCCCTATGCTCTCTGCTCCCCCCCGCAGAGCCTCAGAATCATCCGCTCCAGCACCAGCCGTCCATGCAAACCGCTCGATTTCAGCGCACGGTCCGTTGCCAGCATCACCGAAAATGCCTCGCGCAGCTCCTCCAGGGAATAGCGCCGCATCTGCTCCTTGAACAAGCCGGCCTGGTGAAAGATCACCCTCAGTTTTTTCATAATATCATCAGACCCGATTCCCGCCGTTTCCATGGATTTTGCCTGCAGCAGCCGCCGGAAGTTCCATGCTATGGAGCCGAGCAGCCCCACGGGCGCCTCCCCCTCCTGCAGCAGCCGTGAAAGGATCAGGAGCGCTTTTTCCCGGTTCTTCTGGCCCAGCGCCGCTGCAAGGTCGAAAGAGCTGTATTCCCGGAAGTCCCCCACCACGGTCTTTACGTCATCCAAGGTGATCGATTTTCTTTCATTCAGGTATATTTTTACCTTCTCGAGTTCGTTCTTGATTTTCTGGAGGTCGCTGCCTACGGTCTGCCAGAGATACTGGGCCGCATCATGCTGGATGGCCACACCGAGCAACCTGGCGCGCGTCTCGATCCAGCCCACGATCTCGCGTTCGAGCAGCGGGTAAAAGCGTATGACCCCGCCATGGGCCTCGACAGCGGAGGTGACGGCCTTTTTTTCGTATCTCCCCTGGTTCGACACGAGAACAAGACAGGTGCTCGGCGACGGGTCGTGCAGATAGGGCGCGAGTTCGTCAAGGTCGGCGGCCTTGAACGCATCGATCTCTTTCGCGATCACAAGACGCTTTTCCGACATGAACGGGAGCGTCTGGGCAAGGTTGACGATATCTGAGGCTGAGGTGTCGCGGCAGTAGAGCGCGTTGAAATTAAAATCACGCGCCCCCGGCTCAACCACCGTTTCGATGATGAGGTCAAGGGCCTCCTGGATCAGGAACTCCTCTTCACCAAAGAATAAATAGAGAGGGAGGACCTTCCGCTGCTTCAGGCCGGATACCAGCTCAAGATATTTCATCATGCATCCTTAAACGCCATCAGGCTCCCTGCTGAACTTCAACGTAGCTCTGTACTTCCCGTTAGAATCCGTCCAACACTCTGCTCCGCAGCGAAGAAGCGAGGTCCTTGCACGCTTTCTTCATAGCTCCATCTTTTGCTATCTTCGTCTGCGAGATGTCCCCTATGGCAACAGCGTAGATGGAGTTAAAAACCGAGCCGAGGCCGACATCCTGCATGAGGACCTTCTGCGTTTTGTTGTCCACAAGGCTCAAGCTTATGCCGATAGTAACATTGTAGGACTGCACGTAAGAAGCAGCTGTATAGGATAAAGGCGTCATTTCGAACTTGGTCACCCGGCCTCTGAGCACGAGGTCTGCGTTTTCGACGCTTACAACCTTGAGCCTGCCATCGGTGAGAAACTCCTCCACAACGGCTTTTGTAACCTCTACATCAACATAGGGTTCCATGGTGCCGTTGATGAACACGGGTATCGCGATGCTTTTCGCGCCCTGAGGAACGACGCCGCCAACGGAGCTGAAATGGTAACCGCAGGAGGGAACGAACGCGAACAGGCTGACAACAAGCGGCAGTGCAAACCGCAGGTGCATCCACCGCCGGCGCGAAGGGGCAGGTTTCGATAAAAAGGCATGAAAGGTCATATGCAATTGTATAACTTTCTCTTCATCCTACACAACAACATTCACGAGCTTGCCTTGTACGACGACAACCTTTTTCGGCGGGTTGCCGCGGGTAAACTCCTTGACCTTGGGATCGGCCAGCGCCGCGGCTTCTGCGTCTTTATCGGAAGTGCCCGCAGGCAGCGTTAGTTTGCTCCTGACCTTGCCGTTTACCTGGACGATGATCGTCACTTCCGATGCTTTGATAGCCTCCGGGTCGTGTTGCGGCCACGGTTCATTCGCAATGTGCGCAGGGTGTCCCGTCGAGGCCCAAAGCTCCTCTGCGAAGTGCGGTGCAAAGGGGGAGATCAAGAGCGTCAGGGTATCGATGGCGGAGCGCAGCACGGCCCGTTGCAGGTCGGTGCTCACGCCGTCCGTCGTATAGTCATACATCTCGTTCACCATCTCCATGAGCGCCGAAATAGCCGTGTTGAAGTGAAATTCGCGCTCAATGTCTTCGGTAACCTTCTTGATCGTGAGGTGGGTCTTGCGGTAAAGCCTGTCCCCCCGGGCCTCGGCCCCGGCCGGTTTGACATTGAGAACGTCCCGGCTGTGCCTGTATACGATCGCCCAGACGCGGTGCAGGAACCGGTACGCGCCGTCCACACCCTGGTCGCTCCATTCGAGATCGCGTTCCGGCGGCGCGGCAAAGAGCGAGAAGAGACGGGCCGTGTCAGCGCCGTATTTCGTCAGGATGAAGTCGGGATCGACGACGTTCCCTTTGGACTTGCTCATCTTGGCGCCATCCTTGATCACCATGCCCTGGGTGAGCAAGTTCAGGAACGGCTCGTCGCCGTTAAAAAGCCCGAGGTCGCGAATCACCTTGGTGAAAAACCGCGCGTACAGAAGGTGGAGCACGGCGTGCTCGATGCCGCCAATGTACTGGTCCACACTCATCCAATAGCCAGCCGCCTTCTTGTCGAAGGGCGCCTTATCGTCCCGGGGAGAACAGTAGCGGAGGAAATACCATGACGAGTCCACGAAGGTGTCCATGGTATCCGTCTCGCGTCGCGCTTTTCCGCCGCAGGTGGGGCAGGTAGTCTCCCGGAACGACTTCGATTCTGCCAAGGGCGATTGCCCCTTACCCGTGAGCGCAACGTCTGTCGGCAGCTTCACGGGCAGGTTTTTCTCTGCAACCGGAACCACACCGCATTTTTCGCAATAAATGATCGGGATCGGAGTGCCCCAGTAGCGCTGGCGCGAGATGCCCCAGTCGCGGAGCCGCCAGTTCACGGTCCGCCTGCCGGTCTTCTTCCGCTCGACATAATCGGCGACCGCCTCTTTCCCCTTCCCATTCGGCGTGCCGTCAAAGGGTCCGGAGTTCACCATCGTCCCTTCCGCGATGTATGCTTCCTTCATCGTAGCGGGATCGAGGTTCTTTTCCGCGTTCTGGATCACGACGCGAACGGGGATAGTATACTTCTTTGCAAACTCAAAGTCGCGCTGATCGTGGGCGGGCACGGACATGATGGCCCCGGTTCCGTATTCCATCAGCACAAAATTGCCGACCCAGACCGGGACCCTTTCGTTGTTCAGGGGATTGACGGCATAGGCACCGGTAAAAATGCCTTCCTTCTCGTGCGCTTCGTCGGTGCGCGCGGCCTTGTCTTCACGCATCACGCGCTGGACAAAAGCGCGAACGTCGTCAGCCTCCCGCTTGCCCTTGATGAGGGATTCCAGCATCGGATGCTCGGGAGCGATGCTCATGAAGGTCACGCCGTAGAGCGTGTCGGGCCGCGTGGTGAAGATCGCAAGCTTCTCGCCAACGCCTTCCACGGAAAAGTCCACTTCCACGCCCACGGACTTGCCGATCCAGTTCCGCTGCATCGTGAGCACGCGCTCCGGCCAGCCCGTCAGCTTGTCGGTATAGGCCAGCAGTTCCTCGGCATAGGCGGTGATCTTGAAGAACCACTGCTCGAGCTCCTTGTGCTGCACAACCGAGCTGCAGCGCCAGCACAGGCCGTCCTCCACCTGCTCATTCGCCAGCACGGTGTTGCATGACGGGCACCAGTTCACGTAGGAGAGCTTCTTGTACGCCAAGCCCCGTTCGTACATCTTGATAAAGAGCCACTGGTTCCAGCGGTAGTACTCTTCGAGGCACGTCGTCACCTCGCGGTCCCAGTCGTAGGACAGGCCGAGGCGCTTGAGCTGCTTGTCGCGCATGAAGGCGATGTTTTCGAGGGTCCACTTCGCCGGATGGGTCCCGTGCTTGATGGCCGCGTTCTCCGCCGGAAGCCCGAAGGAGTCCCACCCCATGGGATGAAGCACGTTGAACCCGCGCATCCGCTTGTAACGGGAAATGACGTCTCCGATGGAGTAGTTGCGCACATGGCCCATGTGGATCCTGCCCGAGGGATAGGGGAACATCTCAAGGCAGTAATATTTGGGTTTCGCGGGGTCTTCCGTCACCTTGAAGGTCTTGCTCTCCTGCCACAAGCGCTGCCATCGTTCTTCAACTTTCTTGAAATCGTACCGTTCTTCCAACCAATCCTCCTCCTATCACGCGCAAAGCATACTAAATGGCAGCCGCCTCTATTCTGCGATCCTCACACTGTTCGCGGCAACTTCTTCCGCCGCACCATCCGCTTCATCCGTTTTTCGCCTGAGTTTTAACATACTGATCGATGATGATGAGGGATTTCGTGTCGCAGTTCAAAAAATTTACGCCGTACCGGCGCCTGCCCGATGCGGTTTTATCCGACCTCATGACCACGCATTCAACGGTTATCCCGCAATGGGCAATGCTGAATGTGCAGATAAGCCGCTCCCCCGTCTTGAGCTCCCGGCTGGTCTCCAGCAGCATCCCGGAAATGCTGATATTGAGAGACTGAGCCGTAAAAACACTGTCCCCTTCCCTGCCCTTGATGGCTATGCGCTGCAGCACGCGCATGCCCTTCCGCTGCGGCACGACCAGCAACTCGGAGATCCTTGCGAAAAGCAGGCCGGGGTCCGCCGGCCTGAGGATGACGGAATTCGCTCCCGCAGCCCGGCACTGGGCCAGGGAAAGATCGGTATTGTTACAAACCACAACGATGGAAACGTTCTTCAGATTTGCAGCGCTCCGGATCGCAGAGCAAAGCTTCGCGCCGCCCATGATCGGCAGCTCGGAATCGGTTACGATGAGGTCCGCCTTGTGAGTTTCGTGCAGGTGGAGTATTTCTTCCGATGACCCGGCTGTGAAAGTCGAGATGCTTCCCCGGCTGAACACGGTGCCGTTCTTTCCAAAGAGGCGAATGATGGGCTCTGCAATTATGATCTTTTTCATTGATAATGCGACATCGTTCGTTCTTCCCGCCATGTCTTCATCATGAGAAACGGGCGGAAACCGGCGTCATCATGTCCAATCGAGGCGCCGGACTCCTGTCCCGAAGCGCCGGGCGTGTTATGTCATCTCACGCGCGGCCTCTGGGAAAATCTTATTCTCTTACCCATCCCGGGTAGGCGTCTGCCCGCCTTGCTTCCTCGGGGAGGTCCTTTTCAAGCTTCTTCCTGGTCAGTTCGATCTTTTTCTCAAGCAAGGCCTTCTTTTTTTCGCGGCTTGCCAGCGCTTTCTTTCTCTTTGCGGTCAGTACCTTGGGGCTGTCTTCCTCGTCCTTTTCCTTTTTCTCCACGAGCTCTTTCTCATACTGCAAATCTCTCAGTTGTTGCCGGTACTTGTCCGCCCGCCTGCGCCAGTAGTCCTCGCCCCTCCCGTACTTATCCCGGTGGTCTGAGGATTTTGTCGCCCGTGGACCCGGCGCAATCGGATTCTTCCCCACGCTCACCCGGGATTCGTCGGGTTTGATTGTCGAGGCGCCGGCCCGGTATTCCTGGGGGATCTGTTTCGGGTCGTTGGTGAAAAACTCTTTACCATCCCTGTCCACCCAGCGGTAAAATTCGGCCCGGGCGTTTGATGCGAACAACAAGAGGAGACACACTGCAAGCATGACGAAGTTTTTCATAACGTCCTCCCAGAGCAGAGTGGTGTGAAGGCTAAAAAATAACACAATTATCAGGCCTGCGCAAGGTTTTTTCTTGTGCTGTCACGGTCAAAAATGCTATAGTGCCGGCATCGCAGGCTGAGTGCAGCGCATATCGTTCCTGGAGCACGGCCTTCTTCGCGCACTCTGTTCCCAGCCGGCTGCGCCAGTTTAAATTCCCAGCTCCGGGCTCTCAAAACCATGCCAAAACCTATCGTTGCCATAGTGGGCCGTCCGAACGTCGGAAAATCCACGCTTTTCAACCGGATCCTCGGGAGAAACTTCGCCATTGTCGAAGACATGCCCGGTGTTACCCGCGACCGCAATTACGCCGAGGCCGAGTGGGAGGAGAAGCACTTTCTGCTCGTGGACACCGGAGGTTTCGAGCCGGAAACCGACGACGTCATGTATTCAAAGATGCGGGACCAGACAACGCTCGCCGTGGAAGAGGCCGACATTATTATCTTCCTCCTGGACGGGAAAGAGGGCTTGTTGCCGTCGGATATCGAGGTGTCCCACCGGCTGAGGGCCTCGGGGAAACCTGTGCTCTACGCCATCAATAAAGTGGACGGCGTAAGGCATGAAGGCCTTCTCCCCGACTTTTACCGTCTCGGCATAGACACCCTCTACCCGCTCTCCGCCCAGCACGGCCCCGGCTTTTCCGACCTCATGGACGAGCTCTGGCGCATGCTGCCCGAGTCCCCGTCGCAGCCCGAAGCCGGGGAAGAAGCAGTCATACCGAGAATCTCCATCCTCGGCCGGCCGAATGTGGGCAAATCCTCCTTCGTGAATTCGCTGATCGGCGAGGACCGGATGATCGTGAGCCCCGTTGCCGGCACGACCAGGGATTCCGTGGACAGTTTGTACCAGTATTACGGCAGAAAATATATTCTTGTTGACACTGCCGGCATCCGGAGCCGCGGCAGGATCAGCCAGGGAGTTGAAAAGTACAGCGTCATGCGCGCGATGAAAAGCCTGGTTCGCGCAGATGTGGCCCTGGTGCTCATCGACGCTTCGGAAGGGATCACGGAGCAGGATGAACGGATCGCCGGCCTGGCGCACGAGGAAGGCAAAGGCCTGATCCTTATTCTAAACAAGTGGGACCTGGTGCCTGACAAGGAAGAGGCCTACAAGAAGTTCATGACCGATATCCAGCAGAGGCTCAAGTTTGCCGCCTATGCGCCTGTTCTCACCATCTCGGCGAAAACGCGCCAGCGCATCACGAAGATTTTCGACGAAATTGACCGCGTTATTCAAGAGACGGAGAAGCGGGTGCCCACTGCGGAGCTTAACCGGGTTTTTGAACGGCTTACGGCGACCCATGAACCGCCCCTCTACCGCGGCAAGCGGGTCAAATATTACTACATAACCCAGGGAAGCATCAAGCCGCCCACCTTCATTTTGTTCGTAAATTATCCCGACGGAGTGCATTTCTCGTACCTCCGCTATATCGAGAACAACCTCCGCGAAGCCTTCGGCTTCCAGGGCACGCCGCTCCGCATTTTTGCAAAAAGCCGGAGGGAAGAACGAACCAAGGGGGAGAGGTCGTCAAAAAAAAAATAAATTGACTCCCCTCGTCGACAAAGAGTATTGCTATTCGCGTAACTAACTGTTGATGATGTCGTAAGAAGTCTTCTCTGCCGTCATTGCGAGGAGCGGAGCGACGCGGCAATCTCGATTTTTCAGGCAGTTGCGAACTACGAGATTGCTTCGCTTCGCTCGCAAAGACGGCTTTAAGGACTTTTTACGAATCTATCAACTGTTTAACCAGTCTAAATCGTGAGTTTTTGTTTTTTCAATAAGAATATATTTCTGGTATTATTAAAAATAAGGTACAGAGTGTAAAATTCCTGATAGGTGGAGGAGGAACATGGCTAAGAAGCTCTATGTTGGAAATCTGTCGTACCAGATCACGGAAGACGGTCTCAGAGATGTCTTTGCCGCAATCGGAGAGGTAACATCGAGCAAGATCGTTATGGACACGGCGACAGGGCGTTCGAGAGGTTTCGGCTTTGTGGAAATGGCAAACGACGAGGAAGCCGAAAAGGCGATTACCACCCTGAACGGCACCGCAGTCATGGACCGGACGATCAATGTAAGCGAGGCCAGGCCGCAACGGGACCGCGGTGGCTCAGGCGGTGGCAATAGAGGTGGTGAGCGGGGATTCGATCGAAAAGGGTCGGGCGGAAGGAAGCCAAATAATTGGAGATAAGAGTTGACGATAAAAACATTGAAAAAGCCCTGCGCTTGCTCAAACGCAAAATGCAGACTGACGGCCTTTTCAGGGAGCTAAAAAACAGACGATTTTACGAGAAACCTTCGATAAAGAAAAAACGGAAACGAATTGAAGCGCAAAAACGAAGACAGAAAAATCTGAGAATGAGCAGGCAGCGGTCAACCTAAAAAACAGGGAGCCGGCAAAAGCAATCGCCCGATAAGTTCTGGGTTTCGGTCGGCTCTTTTTTACGTCCTCATCAGGTATCATCCTTTCTTAGCACACTCCGCAGCGCTATTCCACCGAAGCAATGCTCAGCGAGGCGCAGAGCTCATGCTTTTGGTGCTGGTTTCCTCCTCTTTTATCCTCTTCCGCTTTTTCTCCATCTTTACATCCACCATCGTAAGATCGTGCAGACTTTTTTCGAGCTTTTTCTTTGCCTTGATCAGAGCATCCTTCTCCCCGGTCAGCGCTGCAACCTTTCTCAGGAGCGCGATTTTTTCTTGTTCAAGCCCGTCCCGCTCGGAAATGACCACCGCTTTTTCATCTAAGAGACGCTCCTTCTCTTTCAGCAGATCATCTGCTTTTTTGGACAAGTCTTCCTTTTCCAGCAGGAGCGAGTCTCGTTCCTTTGCAAGTTCATTCTCAGCAGCCTGCCTGTTTTCTATTTCTCTCCAAAGATTGCTGATTTTTTCCGAGAGCGACTCGACTTCAACCATGAACTCATGGGTTTTTGTCTGGTCAAAGCTTTTAAGAACGGCTATCCACGATTGCGCCTGCCCCGAAAGCGTACTGGAAGGATAGCGCTGTAAAAAATCGCTGAATTCACGCTGTGCCCTGTCGTAATCACGGTCAGGGTTTTTGTAATAGACGAGCATGTACGCGGCTTTAAATTCTGCTTCTTCGGTCAAGTGTGATTTCGGATAGGTATCGGCAAGATAGCGATAGGCATCATGCGCATCTTCATAGGAACCCCGCTCGAAAAGCACGTTAGCATAATCGTATGTTTGGATTTCTACAGGGAGGTTGCTTATTGAGGCACAAGCCGCGAGAAGGATACCTGCCAGGAAAACTGCGCAGTATTTGCCCACCTTAGAGCAGCCACGCT
>VFSW01000523.1_pt1 | contig 56629 bp, 47 predicted proteins | sample 5358111 | NCBI WGS metagenome assembly VFSW01 (sample SAMN11554181, study PRJNA540505) | mine drainage metagenome | isolation source: sediment from site ElyBrook_90M | place: USA: Ely Copper Mine, Vershire, VT | collected 2017
GGGTGGCAGCGTGACTAAAAAATTCTCTTGACGTTCAAGAGAGAATCTACCCCGCTGCGGCGATAAGGGTAAGGAGTCCAGCACCTGTGATGAAGTAGGTTCGAGCATCGAGGGAGGATTTCGAACAACATGCTCTGCATGGCCCTTGCAGCCACAATCGCTCCGGCTATACCGAATGCTGCGCCGGAACCGACTTGGTTGCTGCTGGCGGGCGGTTGAGTTCGCCCTTCTTATGATTAGATCCTGCTGGTACAATCGCTGGGTATTCGTTCGCGCACGCACGAGGGAATGAGTGCCGGCGGGCGAATTCCAATCACGAAGAGGAGCGTGCTGTGAGTGATCAGTCGGAAGACTTTGCGGCGATGTTCGAGGCTTCGGTCCAGGCCAAGCGCCTCGAGCAAGGCGAACTCGTCGAGGGTAGGATCGTGGCCATCGGCCCGGAGGTGGCGTTAGTCGACGTTGGTCGCAAGGGTGAGGCGGTAATGGCTATCGCCGAACTGAAGAACGCCGACGGCGGGTTCGAGGTCGCAGTGGGCGACCTGGTTCGGGCGATGGTGGTATCGACGTCAGGCGGGCTGACGCTCTCCCGTAGGCTGGCTGGAGCGGCCGCGAGCGATCGGCAGTTCGAAGCTGCTTTCCAAAGCGGCCTGCCGGTGGAAGGGAAGGTCGAACGGGAGGTAAAGGGCGGCTATGAGGTGCGCATCGGCCGGCGTCGCGCGTTCTGTCCAATTTCCCAGATCGACGTCCGCGGCGCAAACACGTCGGCGCACGTAGGGCATGTCTACCAATTCCACATCCTTGAGTACAAGGAAAACGGCTCGAACATCGTCGTCAGCCGTCGTGCGCTTCTCGAGAACGAGCAGAAGGCGAATGCCGGCAAGGTCCGCGACAAGATCGTCCCCGGTGCAGTCATGACCGGCCGTGTCACCTCCGTCCGCGAGTTCGGCGCGTTCGTCGATCTTGGCGCAGGTGTCCAGGGGCTACTCCACGTATCCGAGATGGCGTGGTCCCGCGTGTCGGATCCTGCGGAGATCGTCAAAGCGGGCGACCAGATCACGGTCAAGGTGCTGCGCGTGGATGAGGAAAAGCAGAAGATCTCGCTCGGGTTGAAGCAGTTCTCCGCCGACCCCTGGTCGAGAGTGCCCGAGGTGTACAAAGTAGGCCAAGTGCGGCCAGGCCGCGTCACGCGCGTTGCGCAGTTCGGGGCGTTCGTGGAGCTCGAGCCGGGCGTCGAGGCGCTGGCCCATGCTTCCACCTTCGAGCCCACCGGACGATCGGAAGGCTGGGCGGGTCAGGTCGCTCCCGGGATGACGGCCACATTCGAGATTCTCGCCATCGACCCCGAGCAGAAACGGATCGGGGTGGCGCTCGTTCGGGAAGCCTGGGGGCGGACCGCGGGGGCAACGGAAGGCCGGCCCGGCATCGTTCCGGGCGCGCGCCTGACGGGAAAGGTCGAGCGATACGAAAAATTCGGTGTGTTTGTCTTCCTGGCCCCCGGGCGTACCGGTGTCATCCCCCTGAGCGAAACCGGCATCGCGAAGGAAGGCGATCTCCAGCGAGCCTTTCCGGTCGGGGCGGACGTCGAGGTCATCGTACTGGAAATCGATTCGTCAGGCCGGCGCATTCGTCTGAGTGCGAAGGCAGTCATGGAAGCGCGCGAGGCCGAGGAAGTGCGCGAGTGGACGGAGCGCAATGCTCCTCCCGCCGGGGGCCTCGGCACACTCGCCGACAAGCTGCGCGCGGCGTTGAAGTCGCAAGAAAAGTGACACTGTCACGATTCCATAGCGCGGGCCAGACAATTGATATGGGCCCACTGTTTAGCTCGCGCGCTGTCCGTGTTTCTTATGGATCAGGTTGTGGGAACTGGCTCGTGGCTATAGTTTGTGGGTTCGCGTTGTGGACCATGCTTTTGGGTTTTGTGCTGAAGCCACTTGCGATTCGGTTTCCTCGCGGATGTGAAACCGCTGGAGAGTATGTGAAACCCGCGGTGGCGTTCAACTTTGGCAAAGCTGCAAAGGCTCCAGGCGTGTGGAATGGAAGGCTGCTCGATGAGCGCCTAACAAGACCTGCAATCCTAGTGTCGCGATGACCGGGAATCGCCCGCTCCGAGTTTTAGGTGGGCCGCGGAAAGGTCAGAATGAATGACGCTCCGCGGCCGGCATTATTCTCGTAGGAAATATCGCCGCCGTGCGCTTGCATGATCCGCTTGCAGATGCTCAGCCCCAGGCCATATCCGCCCGTTCTCCGCGATCGCGACCGGTCCGCGCGAAAGAATGGCTCAAAAATGCTGGCGGCGTGCTCTTTGGGAATTCCCATGCCATCGTCGCTAACACGGATCACCACGGACTCATGGTTGTCTGTCGTAGAGATCTCCACAGGCCGGCTTTCTGGCAGGGAGTATTTGAAGGCGTTTTCCAGCAGATTCTGCAGGACGGTTCGAATTTTGTCACCATCAATGTTCAGTTGAATCCCATCCAGAGCCGCACTGATGTGCACCCCTGGCCGCCGATGTTCGAAGCGGGTGGCTACCTCGCAGAGAATCGGGCCGAGCTTCTGAAGCGAGGGATTGAGTCCGCGGCCGCTGCGCAGCCGCTCCAACTCCAGAAGTTCAGAAACCATCCTTTCCATTTCGCCAACATCAGCGGCCAATTGATCTTTGTTCTCGCTCCCCGGCATTAGTTCGAGCGCCACTTTCATGCGCGTCAGCGGCGACCGAAGTTCGTGGCTCACATCGAGAAGCAGTTGATCACGCGCTTCAATCATTTCCCCCACCCGGCGCACCATCCGATTGAAGGCATCGGTCAGAGCTCCAAATTCATCCCGCGTCCGAACAGGCAGCTCGACCTCCAGTTGACCGCTTCCCAGGCGGGGGCTAGCCCCCACTTGGCCACAGCTCAAGGACCGGGAAACTCACCTTGAGGTTGGTCAGAAAAAGGGGACCGCTCAATACCCGGAGAACTCTCATTTCAACTGGTACAGTTTTCGGGGGGCAGGCCAAGCCAGATCTCCGCGAGTCTCGAGATTGGTTGGCAGCAAATCGATGCAGAGTAAGCCGAAAACTCCAATCTTAGTTGTCAGCTTGGTAATTGCCGACGCGGACGGCAATCCCGTGAAGCATGCCGCGGAATACGAAGTGGTGAAATGGGAGCACGGAGTACCAGTAGGCACGACCGACCAACCCTAAGGGATCGAAAGAGGCCGTCTGGCGAATGACGGTTCCGGTGGAATCGCCTGTCACTTCGAACTCGAGGCTGGCGCGGCCGGGGAGCTTCATCTCCGCGACGAGGCGCAAGAGGTGATCTGGCTCGATCGCCTCCACGCGCCAACAATCCACAACATCGCCAACACAAAGGGAATCCATATTGCGGCGGCCGCGTCTCATTCCGACCCCTCCGGCGAACCAGTCCATCCACCCACGAAGTTGCCACAGCCAGTTGGCATAGTACCAACCTCTTGCGCCGCCGATCCGGCGGATCGGGACGAAAGCCTCTTCAGGGGATGCGTTCACGTGAATGGTTCGGAGATCAGTCTTGAGATGTTTGTTATCCGCATGGATGGCGGCCGTAATGGCTTCGCGAAATCCGCAAGGTCGAATGTCAAACTCGGTCAATGCCCTCGGATCTTCCACCACTGTGGAATGCCTAATGCTGTCAATCAGTTTTCGTCCCACGCGGACGTAGAGGGGAGTGACCAGACCAAGCCAGAGACTGGACAAGCGCGGTGTGAGGACCGGTACTGAAATTACGAGACGCTTTAATCCCCGCTGTCGAGCGTACTCCCGCATCAGGCCGCCGTAGGAGACTCGATCCGACCCTCCGATTTCGAAGATTTCACTGGCGTCAATCGGATGGTCCAGGGCTGCGATCAGATAGGCGAGCAGATCGGCAATTGCGATCGGCTGCGCGTCGACCGAAACCCAGCGCGGCGCGATCATCACGGGAAGCCTCTCCACCAGCGCCCGGATGATTTCAAAAGAGAGGCTGCCCGATCCGATGACGACCGATGCGCGGAACTCGATGACGGGAACGCCGCCCGACCTGAGAATCTCGCCTACCTCCTGGCGGCTGCGCAGATGCGTGGAGAGCTGGTCCGAGCTACGTCCGAGGCCGCCGAGGTAAATGATTCGCTGAACCCCAGCGTCGCGGGCTGCGTTGGCGAAGTTTTGTGCCCCCGTACGGTCTTGTTCCTCAAAGGATTGAGCCGAGCCCATGGAGTGGACCAAATAATAGGCTGTGCCGACGCCGGCTATTGCGGCCCGAACCGATGTGGAGTTGAGAACGTCTCCGGCGACGACCTCCAATCCGTGAAGCTCCTTCTCTCTCAGAGCTTCCGGATGCCGCGCCAGGCAGCGTACCCTGTAGCCCGCGTTCAGAAGGGCTTTGAGCAACTCTCCGCCCACATACCCCGTGGCGCCAGCAATCAAAACAAGAGGTTTCACGCCGTATCCTCTCCCGGATGGCCGAAGAGCGCATCAATTTGCTGGCGGCGGTAATCGAAGATCCGGCTGACATCTCTGCGGACTTTCACCGCGTGAACAACCCTTCCGAGAAAACCCAAGGGCAACGAGTATTGCACCTCGTCGATCATCTTAGTGCGGCTGCCGTGCGCCTCAAACCTGTGCGTGTGACGCCATCGCTTATACGGTCCCTTAGTCTGTTCGTCGACGAACCAGTGCGGAGGATTCCACTCGCAGATTTCGGTCCGCCAGTAGAAGGGTATGCCGTGCAGTCGCAGGCGGTAGCGAATCGTGGTCCCTTCCTCAATTGAGTCCGTGCTCATGAAGAGGATTCTGAAGCCCAGCCAGGGGGGCGTAATCTTCTCCAGGTTCTGCGCGTCGGCGAAGAAAGCAAATACCTCGTCGATGGGGCGTGCAATGCACTGCTCACTGCGCAATATGTAGGTCACAGCACTGACTCCTTCTGGCCGCTTTCGCTGGCGCGGCTACGGTTCACGAAGCAAAGCAGACACCTGCGCATGGAGATCCCTGTAGGCCTCTTCATCGAACGCGCCGCTGTGGCGCCAGCGCACCACACCGCGCTTGTCGAGTAAGACAAGATAGGCCGCATCCGGCGACTGGTAGCCCATGCGCTGCTTCCAAGAATCAGTTCCGCCGTAGACGGTGATCACGTTTTCCCTATCCTTTTCAGGAGTTCCCCTGCGCATGCCGCTGTCGATGAACCACTTTCCCAGGCGCGCCATGCCGCCAATCATCGGAATCTCGTAAAACGTCACGTGAGGATTGCCGCCGAAGTCCTTGCGGAAGCGGCCAATCCACGCCTCAACCGGGAATCTCGAATTGTAAGAGAAGCCCAGCGCCAGCAAGGCAAAGCGGCCTGAAGCGGCATCGGGGAGCTGAACCTCACGGCCGGTGAGGAATTCGCCCCGCAGAGGGGGCAGCGACTCGCCGGGTTGAATGGCAGAGACCAACGCAGATGCCATCAGAATCACCGGTAGAATACTCATCAAACTTGTCCTCCGATGCCTTGGGCGGTGGCATTCTCAAATAGATAGTGGGAGACGATCCACTCGTTTCCGCCTGCAAATCCAAACATTTCAGCGCAGGCCATAAAAAAGACTCGCCAACGGGCCAGCCAGCGCTGCGCTTCATCCTTGCCATAGACGGCGGCGAAAAGCTTGAGCACTTCCTTCCTGTGCCGATCGAGACGCTCAAGCCACGCCTCCGAGGTCTTCTGGTAGTGAACGCCGCTGAATCGCCAGTGCTCGCGCAGGCTAAAGTGCTGCTGGAAGTAAAGCAGCAGGTCGTCGCTGGGCATGATGCCGCCGGTGAAGAAGTGCTGCGCCATCCAGTCCGACGCGTCTTCGACCTCATACGGATAGGCGAAGCGGCTATGCGAGAAGATGTGCACGAAGAGCAATGCCCCAGGCCGGGACCATGATGAGATTCGCCGCAACAGTTCCGCGTAGTTCCGCATGTGTTCAAACATCTCGACCGAGACGATGCGATCAAACCGCGAGTCTGTGCTGAACTCATTCAGGTCCGCGGTGACCACGGTAAGGTTCGCGATTCCGCGGCGAGCGGCTTCGGCGTCGATGAACTGCTTTTGCGAGCGAGAATTCGAAACTGCCAGAATACGGCTGTTGGGAAAGCGGCGGGCCATGAAGAGCGAGAGAGAGCCCCATCCGCAGCCTAGCTCAAGCACACCCTGGCCGTCCTCAAGGCCGGCGCGACGGCAGGTAAGATCGAGCATGGCTTCCTCGGCCTCGGCAAGATTCATCGTGCCGGAGTCCCACAGCGCGCAACTGTACTTCATCTGCGGACCGAGAACATGACGGAAGAACTCGGCAGGGACTTCGTAGTGTTGGGCGTTGGCGGCTTCCGGCCGGATTGCTACAGGACTCTGGCGCAGTTGTGCGATGAACTGCATCAAGCGCTCCGCCTGCTCTGCCCGAGATCCCTGGTGTTCCTTGCGCAAGCGCGCCGATACCAGACGCCGGATGCCGATGCGGATGAGCCAATCGGGCAAGAGGCCGCGTTCGAGCCAAGTGTTGTAGCCCGCTTCAAGGACCGGTGATTCGATGAGAGTTTCAGTTTGCATAGTGCTTGTTCCTTGGGAACCACGGCACAAATGCGCTCGTGGTCTGCTGATAACGCCTGTAGTCTTCGCCCCTGGTGCGCAGCGCTTGCGCTTCGGTGGCAGGGATGCCGGTGACTCGGAAGAGGAAGTAGAGCATAAGCGCCGGCGGGACGAGCGCCAGATAGCCGTATTTGGAATCGATCGCGAACAGGCAGAAGGCAACCCAGATGAGCCATTCGAAGAAGTAATTGGGATGCCGGGAGTAGTTCCACAGACCGGCACGGCAGGTTTTCCCGCGGTTGGCGGCGTTGGACTTGAAGGCATTGAGCTGAATATCTGCGGTGATTTCTCCCACAATCGCCACAACCCACAAAAAGGCTGCGGCAAACCCGAAGATGGAGAACGCCGGCGTCGGGTTTTGTGAAGCAAGAAGGAAAGGCGCCGACAGCACGATGCACAGCACGGCCTGAAATTCGAAGAACAAAAGAAACTTCAACGGGATGTTCGTACGCCACTGCTTGCGAAGCTGCACGTAGCGTCCCTCTTCTGGATGGCCGATCACGCGCGTAAACAGGAGGTAAAACGCAAGTCGCAGCCCCCAAGCCGCCGTCATAAAAGCAATGGCCATGCGTCGCGGCGCCCAGCCAACTCCCATGAAGGCGTAGAGAGCACCCAGCAGGGCCAGCCCTCCGGCCCAGCCGGCATCCACGATTGCAGCATTGCGCAGCGGAAGATGAATCAGCCACAGCAGCAGCATCACCGCGCAGACTGCAATCGCTCCGGTCAAAACCAAGGTCGGCATGATCACTCTCCTGTCGCGGGATGCAGTTGGTCGCGCATACCGCAGAACACGGGAACCAGTAGCAGGTAGAGCAGGCCTGTGGCGATGCTTCCGAGGAGGAACCACGCCACGACGGCATGGATCGTCACCGTCCAGAGCGTTGCGATGGCGTGGGGGACGTTCGTGCGGATCATCGCGAGGATGTGCACCACGGAAAGGTCGGACGGCGGAGTTCTAAATATCCATCCACCGACGCGATAGAAAGGAATCAGCAAAGCGAGTTGGAACGGGTACACCAGCCAATTGACAAGCTGTATCGCCGCCAGGTTGAGCCGAAACGCGATTGCCGCCAACGTGCACAGCAGCACGGTCGAACCTAATACCGGGGTCACTCCGAGCGTGATCCCCAACGCAATCGTGAAGGAGAGCTTCTCCGGCGTGAGACCCTGGCGGAGGAACTCAAGGATAGGCCGTACAACTTTGCGCCGCCACACTGTCTCTCTCATGCCGCTCGCCTCCGCAGAATTGTTGCGGCTGATTCATCGGGCATGAGCCGGAAGAGTTGAATCAGGACATAGAACGACATTGCGATGTTGCCCAGCCCCATGATGAGAAGAAACCACAATGCCTTCGCCCACACGCTCCGTTCCTTGTAGAAAACCCACGCGTAAAACGTTACAAAGCCGAAGTATGCGTCATAGAGCGTGGCCATGGCCCAAGGGTTGGCGGCGTAGCCTGGCCAAGCCGCCCTGAGGCTGACGGAAAGGCCGGTGCGAATGGTCATGACGACCATGAATACAAAGATGACGCCGAACAGGAGCTTCAAAAACAGCTTCATCGGAACTCCCTCTTCAGCCTTGCCAGATGGACTCCTAACTCCGAGAAGTCCTCCAGCGCAAAAGACCGCGCGTTTCCGATCGATGCCAGAGTCGTTTTCACATTGCTCCCGCCAAGCCAAAGCTCCGTTGTTTTCGGCAGCTTTGCGGCGAGCCTGCGCAGTTCTTCGATGGTTGCCTGGTTGGGCGTGCTCGCCTTGATTCCAACGACGACCGCACGCGGCAAGGTCCGTTCGGCCGCTGCCACAATTTCAAGAGCCGGGAGACTCGACCCGAGGTAGAGAACTTCAAATCCATCCGCAACAGCCAGCATTGCGGATGCCAGGATGCCAAACTCATGCAGTTCTCCTGAGGGCGTAGCAAACAGAATCCGCTGCGACTGATTTGAGGAGGTGTTGAGCCGAACCAACCCGCCCAGCAGGTTTCGCAGGATCGACGACGTCATGTGCTCCTGGGCGATGCTCAAAGTGCCGCCCTGCCAGAATTCGCCGACAAGCTTCATCAGCGGAAACACCACCTCGTTCACAAGCCTGTCAACCGGCAACAACGCAGCCAGTCTGCCAAGGTGGAAGTTGGCCGTTGCGTGGTCAAACGACTTAATAGCCGCCACGATGGGAAGCAAAGCATCGCTTACTGGTTGTTCTGCCCTATCAGGCTCCGCGGTCTTTGCGCCCGAATTTGGTCCTAGCAGCAGCTTCTCCAGCGCGCTGTCTGGCAGCCCGGCCACCTGCCCGATTGCGTGCCCGCGGGCTACCACATCGCGCAGCCGGATGAGCCGCCGGATGTGTCCCTCATCGTAGGAGCGGCCCCTCTTGTCCCGGATCGGCGTAACAGCCTGGTAGCGCCGTTCCCAGGCCCGCAGCGTGTCAATGCTGAGGCCGGTCAGGTTTGCCGCTGCCCGAATCGGATAGCGAACTACGCTCTCGGTAGTCACAATATAAACATAATCCATGGGCATCTAGTATGTCAATCATTTGTCATGGACAAATACTTGACAAGCGATTTCACCTGAACTAAACTTGGACTTCCGTGCCCGGTCGCGGGCGCGTTGGAGGTAGTTATGGGTGGGCGATCGGGCCGCTACGAGTTCCGCATGCTTTTTCTGTTTCTCCTCGTGTACGATGGGGTGCTAGCGGTCTTCCTTGTCCACTTCTCTCCTCGCTTGCTGCTTAGGACGGCAGCAACCTATTCAATCCGAATGTTCGCGGTTACGGCCGGGTATCACCGGTATTTCAGCCACCGCAGCTACAAGCTGGGACGCGCCCCTCAGTTCTGTATGGCCGCGCTGGCGCAGAGTTCCGGGCAAAAAGGCGTGCTGTGGTGGGGGGCCCATCACCGCTGGCACCACCGCTACTCAGACGCCGAGCCGGATGTCCACTCGCCGGGGATGACCGGCTTGAGGTGGGCGCACGTGGGGTGGATCCTGTCGATTAAGTACGAAGTCTACGATGAAAAACAGATCGCGGATTTCGCGAAGTTTCCAGAATGGCGCTGGCTGGAAAGATACCACTGGGTTCCGGCGGTGGTTTTCGCGCCGGTGGTGTTGCTGGCGGGCGGGCCGGCCGCGTTTGTGTGGGGATTTCTGGTCTCCACCGTCCTGCTCTACCACGCCACATTCTGCATCAATTCCCTGGCCCACGTTTTCGGCAGCCGCCGCTTCGAAACACCGGACCAGAGCCGCAACAACTGGTTCCTGGCTTTGCTCACGTTTGGTGAAGGCTGGCACAACAACCATCACTCTTCCATGGCCAGTTGTCGCCTGGGATTTCGCTGGTGGGAAGTGGATATCACCTGCGCCGTGCTGAAGGTTCTGAGCTTTCTGGGCATCGCCCGCGACCTGCGACCGTTTCGAGTTCCGAGTCAATGGGTCCGGGGAGCCGCCTGATGCGCATCGCAATTATCGGTAGCGGAATTTCAGGTCTCGCGGCAGGCTGGTACCTGAGCCGCAGGCACGAAGTGTCCCTCTTTGAGAAGGAGCCGCGCCTGGGCGGACACACCAACACCGTCATGGTGGAGAACGGCGGCGATCCGATTCCCGTGGACACAGGATTCATTGTTCACAACGATCGCACTTACCCTAACCTGGTGAGGCTGCTGGCGGAGCTGGGAGTGGAAACACAGCCCGGCGACATGTCGTTCTCCGTCTCCTGCCGCCAGACTGGATTCGAGTATTCGAGCCGCGGCATCAACGGCTTCTTTGCCCAGCGTTTCAACCTGCTGCGACGCGAGCACTACCTGCTGCTTGCAGAAATCCTGCGATTCAATCGCACGGCACCGAAACTGCTCGACCAGCAGGGAGCCGAATCGGCGACCATCAGAGACGTGATTGATGAAGGCCGATACCACAAGGTCTTCACTGATCGCTACCTATTCCCCATGGCCTCGGCGGTCTGGTCCATGTCGCTCGATTCCATTCGCTCTTTCCCGGCGTTGACGCTGTTGCGCTTCTTTCACAACCACGGCATGTTAGGCATCAATACTCATCCGAAGTGGAAGGTTATCCATGGCGGTAGCTACAAATATATTCGGTTGCTCACAGCGCCATTCAACCAGAGAGTCTTTCTTGATGCACGTATTGCATCGGTCAGCCGGCAGGAAAGCAGCGTGACCTTGAACTTCCAGGATCGTCCAGCGATGGATTTCGATCAGGTCGTGTTTGCCTGCCACGGCGACCAGGTGCTGCCGCTGCTGAAGCAGCCGACGGGCGTTGAGCGCGACCTGCTGGGAAATTTCAGAACCAGCCGCAACGTTGCAACGCTGCACACGGATGCTTCGCTGTTGCCCAGGCGCCTCGCGGCGCAAGCAAGCTGGAACTACAATCTCGGCTTGCCCGGAACTAGCCCGGTCGCGGTGACGTATCACATGAACCGGCTGCAGTCGCTCAAGACGGCAGAAGACTATTGCGTCACACTCAATGGGGAAGACGCAATCGACGGTGCGAAGGTGCTGCGAAAGATCGTTTACCATCACCCCCTGTACACACAGGAAGCGGTGCGTGCACAGAATAGATGGAGCGAGATCAGCGGCAGAAACCGGACTCATTACTGCGGGGCGTACTGGTTCTACGGCTTTCACGAGGACGGATTGAACTCCGCATTGCGTGTGGCCCGCGCGCTCTCGGTGGAGTGTTAGGCCATGGACTCCGCCATCTATTTCGGTACTGTGAGACACCGCAGATTTCGGCCGGTACCGCACAGTTTCTCTTACGGTGTGTTCATGGCATTCCTGGATATCGACCGGATACCGGAACTCACTAAGATTTCACGGTTACTGAGTTACAACCGCTTCAACTGGGCGAGCTTCGATGAAAGGGACCATTTCGGCGACGCGGGACTTCCGCTGAGGCACCGGCTGGAACGGGACGCTTCCGCTCACGGAATTTCGTTGCCGGATGGCCCGATCTTTCTACTAACTCACCTCCGGTATTTCGGCTATAACTTCAATCCAGTCTCGTTTTTCTATTGCTATGACGCACAGGAGCGGCTCCAGCTTGTTCTTGCGGAGGTCAACAGCACCTTCGGCGAGAGCCACAATTACTGGCTTTGGCAGGACAACGAATTGCCATCGCCCAACGCAAAGCGCTATCGCAGCGCCAAGGCCTTGCATGTGTCTCCTTTCATGGGTATGAAGCTGGACTACACATTCACCTTGACTCCCCCTGATTGCAAGCTTGTTGTTCACATGGACACGATCGAAGACAGCACGCCGTTCTTCGATGCAACCCTGAACCTTGAGCGCAGACCGTGGAGCGCGCGTTCACTGCACCGCGCGCTTCTCTCTCATCCCTGGATGACCGCCAAGGTGATTGGCGCCATTCACTGGGAGGCCTTGCGGCTCTACATGAAAAAAGTGCCGGTATTCACGCATCCCCGGCGGCACGAAAACGAGGCTTGAAGCGATGAAGGATATTTTCGGATCGACAGCGAAGAAGTTGTTCTTATCCATGCTCGAAGGACTCCAGGGAGGCTCGCTTGAACTCGTTCTCCCGGACCGGACGCTGACCTTCGGAGACTCGCAGGCAGAACTGCGCACACAGCTTCTTGTGCATCGAGAGCGGTTCTTCGCACGTGCTCTATTGGGCAGCGATACGGCGATCGGCGAAGCGTACATGGATGGGGATTGGTCCACGCCCAAGCTAGTCTCGCTCATGCGGCTGGCGGTGCGGAATCTGGCGCAACTGGAGAAGTCGAACACGTTCTTCTCCTCGCTCAGCCGCTTCGCCAACCGTCTCCGCCACCGCCTGAGAGCGAATACCGTAGAGGGCAGCCGCCGTAATATCCATGCGCATTATGACCTGAGTAATGAGTTTTTTCGCCTCTTCCTGGATCAAAGCATGGTTTACTCCTGCGCCTGGTACGAAACGCCCGAGGTCTCGCTTGAAACAGCCCAGTTCCAAAAACTGGATCGAATCTGCCGGAAGCTGGAACTGCAGCCGCACGATCGTGTGCTTGAGATAGGAACGGGGTGGGGCGCTTTTGCCCTACATGCCGCACGCAATTATGGCTGCCGGGTTACAACAGCGACCATTAGTCAACAGCAGTACCAATATGCGCGTGCGCTGTTCGATACAGCGGACAGGAACCAACGCATTGAACTCCTGCTGAAGGATTACCGCGACTTGACCGGCAGCTACGACAAGATTGTGAGCATTGAGATGTTCGAGGCCGTGGGTTTCGAGCACTATGACGAGTTTTTCGGCGCCTGTGACAGGCTGCTCAAACCGGACGGCTCCATGCTGCTCCAGACCATCACCATGAACGAACAAAGGTTCGCTCGATACCTCAAACAAAGCGACTGGATCCAGAAGCACATCTTCCCCGGCGCTCAACTGGCTTCATTGCGGGGAGTTCTCGACTCGCTCGCCCGCGCGACCCGGCTCTCGCTCTTCCACGCGGAGGACATGGGAACTCATTACGCGCGCACGCTGGCTGCCTGGCGCGAGCGCTTCCTCTACGCGATTACCGATGTAAAAGCCTTGGGATTTGATGATCGGTTCATCCGGATGTGGGACTATTACCTAGCCTTCTGCGAGGGCGCCTTCCTCGAGCGTCACATCAGCGATTTCCAGTTGCTGCTGACAAAGAACTACAACCCGCAGCCCCTTTTTCAGGAACCATGGTGGGCCAGGCTGGAAGCCGAGAGGCAGGAGACCCTGGTTTAGAGCGCTCGCAGCCCTCGAGCCTTAAGCGATCGATCTCGCTATTCATTCTCTGAGGTAGTGTGCTCCATTGACCTGGCCCCGTTTTCTTTACCTATCAAAATGTGAGTTCCGGGGTTTGGTTTGGTCTTTTCTCCGGGGCGGCTGGGGGGAGAGCCGTCCCGGCGCCTGTGAATTCCTCTGGGTTCGATCCCCAACGCGCCAGGGGGCCCGACCTTGTTGTAATCCCTCCTCCAGGCTTCGATTTTCGCCCTGGCATCTTGCAAGCTGACGAACCAATGTTCATTCCGGCACTCATCGCGAAACTTGGCGTTGAAACTCTCGATGAAAGCGTTCTGGATGGGTTTTCCCGGCCCTATGAAACGCAGCTTCACGCTTCGCTGGCAGGCCCAAGCGTCCACGGTCTGGCCGGCGAACTCGGGCCCATCGTCCATCACCAGCACCTCGGGCAGGCCTTCTAGCTCGCCCAGGCGTTCCAGCACGCGCACCACACGCCCGCCGGGGATTGAAGTGTCCACTTCCGCCGCCAGACAGCGCCGATTGTAATCGTCCACGATGTTCAAACTCCGAAACCTTCGTCCATCGTTCAGCGCGTCGGCCACAAAATCCATTGACCAGCGCTCGTTCGACCGCGTCGGCAGCACCAGCGGCTGACGTTCTACCGCGCCGATCCGTTTGCGCTCCCGCCTCATCGGCGGCGCCGTTGAGGGGTTCACCCGCCGGACTCCTCCGGTCAGGGCTATCGCACAGAGCGGCGCCTGAGAAGGCCCGCCGATCACGAGGGCGAAGGCGGTGGGCTTTTCTGAGCTTTGCGCAGACTTTCCCCGCCCAGCAGAAAGATCTCCGAGTTTTCCACCAGCCGGTCGGCGAAGGCGGTGGCGATGGTGGTGTTGAACACAATGTTGCCCCAGTCGGAGAAGGCCGTATTGGTAGTGATGACGCTGCTCTCCTTCTGACTGTGGCGAGTCGAGATGACCTGATAGAAGAGGTTCGAGGTCTGTTGGTCGAGGGAGAGATATCCCAACTCGTCGCAGATTAACAACGTCGGGTCGGTGTAGAACTTGAGTTTGCGCACCAGGGAATGATCGGCCTGCGAAGCCAGCAGGTGGTTCAGCATATCCATGGCGGTGGTGAACAGGACGGGGACGTTGGCCTGGCAGGCTCGCCAGCCCAGGATCCGGGCCAGATAGGTTTTGCCGGTGCCGGGATTACCGATCAGGATGACGTTGGCGCCCTGCTGAAGGAAGTTGAGGTCGAGGAGGCGGAGGATGCGACTCTTGCTTTGCAGTCGCGATTTGTGGTGTTGGAAGTGAAAGGTGTCGATAGAGGGCTGAAGGTGGAGGCGCGAGACGTGGAAGCGCCATTCGACGGCGCGGCGGTTGCGGGACTGCAGTTCCAGATCGGCCAAGCCTTCCAAGGTGGCGGCGAAGCTAAGGTTCTTGGCGGCCGCTTCCTTCAGGGCGGGTTCCAACTGCTGGCTCATGGTCGAGAGTTTCAGTTGTTCGAGCTTCAGTTCGAGGGGCGTCATAGGATTCCTTTCGGGCGGCGAGGATGAAGGCGTCGTAATCCAACAAGGACAAGGGATCGGCCACCAGTTAGTTGAGTTCCGGGTCCCGGAGTTGCAAGGGAGGCTGAGGATCGCGAGGCGAGAGTTGCTGGCGGTTCCGCTCCGCCACCTCGGGATGAGCTTGGCGGTACGGCTTCCAATAACCCCGATGCTGGTCGCGCCACTTGCTTGGACTCTCAAGACACACTTGCCGGTAGAGGGGGTCGGAAGCGATCTTCCGCCCGTGATAGTCGCGCCGACGTTGCCGCTGACAGTCGGGACGACTGCAAACGAACTGGCCAGAGCAAAAAAGGGAAGGCTGAAACGCTTGGTTGCAGTAAGGGCAGCGGTGATCGCTCATCGGGCGGCTCCAGATCGGGACGCGAGTCGTTCATTGTGAGCGCATCTCTGCCTGCCACCCGAACCCCGCCGCAAAAATTTCGAAGGTATGGAATCTGATATAGAGTCTTTACCGCGTCCCCGCCATTGAGGCCCTCAAACCTGGCTTCCCTTAGACTGATGAAATCGGCTCCCTTTTAAGTCGGTGCGTACAGGCGCGACGATCCAATCTGTCGAGCGCCGCTGCCTCGAAGGTAATTTGATGATGACCTGGCAGAGTTGCTGAGACCCGCTAGCCAGCGCAGGCGAGTGCCACTTTGGACAGTTGGAGGACCGCATTGTAAGCAGTCGTGAAGGTGCGGTCGGCGGACAGGCCGGGAACGCTTGCATCAGCCATGTCGCGCGCGATGGGCTTTCGCAAGCCGGCGAGTTCGTTGGAGCTGGTCAAATGGCGCTCAATGCGCCTATTTGCCAAAAGCGCGGCCAAACTCACGAGGATCTCCTAGAATGAACAGCTTTTTCGAACGCATAAGCGTGGCAACGATGTGGTTGTTCGACTTGGTCCTGCCAGCGAACTCATCCTTCGTGTACGTGGTCGGATTCACTGCCCTGTTGAGTCGTCCCTCAGCCTTTCGAATGAGGCTCGACACTAACTCCGGGCCGGTTTCCTTTTCAAACTGGAGCGGATGGAGGTCGCTGAAGCTGGACGTTGAGAATCCCTATCGGGAGCCCTTCTCGGTGTACGTTCGGACCTCGGACCGCCCTGACTATCCTCCTGATGAAACTTACATCGGGGGTACGTTCGACGGTTATGTCATGGGACTATGGGGTCGACTGTAGACATCGGTCTTGAAAATATGCGGCCCCTCTTCAACGGCCGGTCGATCCCCGACAAATCACCTATGGGGAAATCTTTTTTTGATCCGCTTTTCTCCGGGATAGGATGGACTAAAAATTCACCAAAGACATGACTTTTCAGTTAGCCAACTTTCGACTCGACAAGGTTCGTTGCTACTCACCTTCAAGGCCCGCTGTAAGGCAAGAAATGCCAAAACAGCGTCAAAAGTTATCGCCAGCATCACGCCAGGTCGTATAAAGTAAGTTCATGCCCCTTATTGATCTTGCTTTCGGAAGACCTCTGAGCGCGTCTGAAGAACGAGGCGAGAAGCTGGGCTCGAGACCTGGAATTGCGGTCTTTGGGCTGGACGCACTCAGCTCGGCGGCGTATGGCCCGGAGGCTGCACTCACCTTACTGATCCCACTGGGGGTTGCGGGCGTCGCCTACATTCTTCCCATCACTCTCACTATCATCATTTTGCTTTTGATTGTTTACTTCTCCTACCGCCAAACCATAGAAGCTTACCCCACTGGAGGCGGCTCATACACGGTGGCTCGCGAGAATCTGGGGCCCTCCGCAGGATTGCTTGCGGCTGCCGCATTGATGGTCGATTACGTTCTTACCGCCGCCGTCGGCATCTCCGCCGGCGTCGGCGCGCTGGTCTCCGCTGCCCCTTCCCTCCAGCCGCACACCGTGGGTCTTTGCCTTGCCATCCTGGTGATCGTCACTCTCGTCAACTTGCGCGGCGCTCGGGAGACTGGGTTTGCTTTCCTGATCCCCACTTACCTTTTCATCGGAACCCTGCTCGCAACGCTGGGGATTGGGCTGATCAAGGCGCTGATCGCAGGCGGCCATCCAGTTCCAGTGGCAGCGCCGCCATCCCTGAAACCTGCGACCGAGGCCTTCAGCGCCTGGCTTGCACTCACGGCGTTTTCCAGTGGATGTACGGCGATGACCGGCGTCGAGGCGGTCAGCAATGGAGTTAAGGCTTTCCGGGAGCCTGTGGTGAAAACGGCGCAACGCACCTTGACAGCCATTATCGCTTTCCTGATTGTCTTGCTCGCCGGCATTGCTCTCCTGGCCCGCGCCTACCATGTGGGCGCGACTCCTGCGGGTTCCGGCTATCAGAGCGTTCTCTCACAACTCGTGGCCGCCGTAGCTGGCCGGGGAGGGTTTTATTACTTAACCATAGCTTCCATCCTGCTCGTCCTGGCGCTTTCCGCCAATACCGCGTTTTCGGACTTTCCGCGGGTTTGCCGTATCGTGGCGGACGATGGCTACCTTCCGCATCCGTTCGTCCAGCGGGGAAGAAGGTTGGTCTACTCGGAAGGTATCTATGCGCTGGCGATTCTTTGCGCTATCCTGCTGATTGTTTTTGGCGGAGTTACCGACCGCCTGATTCCACTTTACGCCATCGGCGCCTTCCTGGCCTTCACGCTTTCGCAAGCCGGCATGGTGGTCCACTGGAAGCGGAAGCGCGGGCAGAAGGCCCGGCGCAGTATGTTCGTTAATGGTTTGGGCGCCGTGGCCACTGCAGCCACAGTCGGCGTGGTGACTGTTTCGAAATTTGCCGAGGGCGCCTGGATTACGGTTCTGCTGATTCCCGCCATCATCGTTTTGATGATCTCCATCCGGCGGCATTATGACCGCGTCACCATTGAAACAGCGGAGCCGAATCCTCTGGACCTTGCCGGTTTGAAGAATCCCCTCGTGGTGGTGCCCATGCTCGGCTGGAACAAAGTGTCGGAAAAAGGGATGCGGTTTGCCATGACCTTATCGTCCGACGTTGAGGTGGTGCACGTGCAGGCCGAGGGCGTCACCAACGAGGTTCGCGAGAACTGGAGCCGCCTGGTCGAAAATCCCATCCGGCAAAAAGGGCTGCCGCCTCCGAAGCTTAAGATCATTCAATCACCCTTTCGTTTTATCGTAAATCCGATTGTCGATTACGTTCTCGAGCTTGAGCAAAAGAACCCCGAGAGGCAGATCGCCGTAATTGTTCCGGAGCTAGTGGAGCACCACTGGTATCAATTTATTCTCCACAACCAGCGCCCCAAATGGCTCAAAGCGCTGCTACTCCGGAAGGGTAGCCAACGAATCATTCTGATTACCGTGCCGTGGTATCTCAATCCGCAAACGCCCCCCGGCGCCTCGCGCCAGCCTTCCAAAAAGGGGAAGAAGAAAGCTTAAGATGTAATCCGGATTTTGCGGCAGACCCTCCTCGTTATTCTCTTGCAGAACGCGGGTTGGGTTAGCGCGGTCTCAGAAGCGAAAATACAGCAGAAGGTGAGGAGCACCAACGGATGTTTCTGTGGACGGCGCTGTTTCACCTGATCGGGCCGGTATTTTGGATGAGAGGCTTGCTAATAGCCAGCAGCCTTCTCGGTCATTTTAAGCCAGAAGCCCCAGGTCGATGGGAAGTGTGGCAAAGCTCAGAATCAGTCCTCTGCACCTACCTATGCGTGGCAGTCGAGCGAGCCGTCAGCCTCAGGCTATCGCGCTCCAATCTGGAGCATACAAGAATTTGCAGCGCTTCCGCCGGCGCGTAGTTTTCGGCGCATGCACCATCAGCCCTCCGGCAAACTGCACGCCCTCCGGCTTGCGTTCGGCCTTGGCAGCCCCGGTGAGCTTTTGGTACGCCGCCGTGATGTTCTTACAGCTTATCCGAACGGACGCAAACAACTCGGAAGGAGGTAGCCCAGTGGTTCAGAGTTCAATTCCGAGCCTCACGCCGTGCGTGGTGGCACACGTATGACGATCCACGCGGATGTCATTCTGCCCGGTGGGCGCGCTAGCTTGGCCGCCCACTCTGCGAAACAGTCCAGAGGTTCCCTTCGAGGAAGTTTGTGGTGGCATAGCACCGACTGGGACTGATCGCGCGTAACGCCATAGGGTAGAGCGAAGTAGCTCAACTCCCGAATCGTCGCCAACTCGGAAACCGATCCAGTACCTGGCGTCGGGATCGATCCACCACAAGCCGCAGCGATGTCCTGACGGATGCCGCCAAACGCTACAGAGTGGACACTGAAAAACTCCAGAAAGCCGTTGCCAAGGAGTTCGCCGCGAAACGAGACCAGAAAGCAATCAAGCAGAAGGTTCGTAAGGCGGCAGACTGAGTCGCTCCATTCTTAGTCTATGGCGGAGTGCTAATTTGCACTCCGCTTTTTTGTCGAACGGAGACCTGCCATTCCGGAGCCGGATCCCTCTTCAGAATTACTTCAGGACGCCTACGATGTCCGGCCCTTGCACGATGAAATTAAATCGCTGCGTGAAGTGTGACCCCCGTCACATATATTCGAGGCACACTGTGTTACCAGATATCCAGATGTTTTTCCAATAAGTATTTCCTATTCACCGCGAGCCCAACGGAGGTGATATTCCAACCCCAACCATCAAGCACGGAGGTGCTTATGTCAGATGCACTCGTGAAAATGCTCAACAACTATGGGTATCAGCCCGTGTTCATGCCTCACACCGGCTACGTCCCGCCAGAACTCTACAGCTTTGAGCAACACAAGCTGATTCGTCACGGAGCGCTCAGCGCTTACATCAAAGATTCTGTCACTTTCCAGCCGACCACTGGCGGCCTTGCCAGCGTCGAAGGCAAAATTACCAGTAGCAAAAGCATTGACGCCGCGGTTGGCTTCCTGAGCAAAGCGCTTGCGGTCATTGGTCTCGGCGCCATGCCGAAAATCGATCTCTCTTTCGCAGGCTCGCACGACTTCGTTTTTGCCTTCGAAGGTGTCACCTATCAAGCCGTGGACCCCAACGTCATCGAGTCGATCCTGCAAGGTCTCAAGCTGCCACTCGCCATTCCCGATGAGTACATCACCCAAGGGGATCTGCATATAGCCTACGAATACGCCTACGCGGACACGGTGAAGATGAGCCGCGCCGACGGCAAGAAGTTTTCCACGGATGTCAGCGGCGACGTCGGCGCTTATGTCAACGCGGGAACTAAGGTCAAAGTGGATGTCGATGCCAACTCCACCGTGACGTTCTCCGCTACCGACAAAAGCAAGAAAGGCGCCTTTGCCTACAAAGCGGGACGCCTCTTGAAACGCGGCGACCACTGGGTCTTTGAACCCGAAGTCATCAAGAACCTGGCCGGACCCTCCGTCCTCAAGTGGGAGTTTGTTCCCGCTTACGGCGTAGTCCTGCTCGCCGAAGAAGAAAAGTAGCAGTAGCTGCATAAACCTGAAAGGCTCCCGGGCCCTCATTCTCAAAACGGATTCTCAATGAGGGCTCGGGCACTTTTGCACCGGGAGGTGTCTATGCCCGCTCTTGTGGAAGAACAAGCCCAACCCGCCCACGAAGTTGCTATCGACACGCTCCGTGCCCACCAGGAAGAATGCTGCCAACTTCTGCGTCTCACTTCACGCCTCTCGGAAGAACAACAGCTCGAGCAAGCGTTGGAGTGCGCGCGGCGATATCAAAAGGCAGCCGAGTCCGCCGGCAAGTACCTTCGCATAGGATGCTTCAAATATCCGCCGAAGCTCGAAAAGCTGCGCTGGCATAGAACGGAAGACGTCATCCGCCGTGTCCGGCCGGGTATCGATGAAGATCCAAAGTATTTGGCCGAACTGGCGCGAGAAGCCGCATCGCTGGAGATTGTCATTAGCAAAGCCCACACGGGTTCGCCCGATCCCATGCTGTTGAACCGGTGCGATCACGTTCTTCTCGGCACCACCGCAGAGCTTGAAGTGGACGCCTCCTCCGAACAGAAAGCCGGTTTTGTTCTGGTTCTGTTGCGCAACGGCCTGATCGAATTTCTCTATCAGGCGGCCAAAGCAGTGGTGTTAAGCTGGCGCCCCATGCGCCCCAAGCCAGGAATCAGCGGCAGAATGGGGGTTAGTGCTGCGGATGTGGAAAAGGTTCTTCAGCGCGATCATTCTACCCTCGAATGTTTGTCCAGAACTCTGCACGCGTACATGTTCCGAGGCCAGCCGTGCCCTGTGGGCTTTGATCTTCGTCCCCAGCCGAAACATGTTCCTCCCTTGTCGCTTCTCACAATTTTCAACGAGCGCTTCGTAATTGGCCACGAGTATGGACATGCCCTCTGGCAGGACTTGAATGCAGCTTATACCCGTCCGGCTGGAATTTCCGAGTGGGCCGATGAATTCACGGCTGATTTTTTCGCCTGGTTTTTCACTACGATTTCCGCGGCAGAACTCGATCTTGTTCCTCCCAACGTCGCTCTTCAAGGCGGGTTCTTTGCGCTCTACGCGTTGGAGATTCTCCGCAAGACCCGCGACCTGATCGAATTCGGGAGCATTCAACAGGATAAGGGCACCAAATCCCATCCTCCCAATCAGCAAAGGATCGACTTCCTCAAGAAGCTCTACCAACAGCAGAACTTTGGAACCACTGCAAAGTTCGATCTCGACTTGGAAGAGGCGCTCATTCCAGCCAAGACGCTGGAATACCTGTGGAGCAGAATCGAGCATCAGTTTGTGGACGCGTTTCACCAAGGACGTCAGCTGTTTCCGATATGGCAGAGACGCGAGGCCTGAAGTGGGCGAGTGGCGCAGACCTTCAGGACACAGCTAGGACACAAAACTCACTCTTCGGCACTGATCGTACAACTGCCCAATCTGGCGTGGTGGTAGGGTCCACCTCGGTCGCAGGCGACTTGTCTCCTATGACGGCGGCGGCCTACGTGCTGATGCAAGAGTTGCGGTTGCGGGCGGCGCGGACGGCTTGCGCCCGGGTGCAGGTGTGGACCTTGCGCGAGCGGCTGTTCAAGTTGGGAGCCTCCGTGGTGGTTTCGGTTCGCCGCGTGGTGATCCATCTTCCGGTCTCGTTTCCGTTTATCCGGTGCTTCCGTCAGGTTGCCCTCAGTTTCGGAGCGCTGAGCGGATAGCCGCTTTTCTCTGCCGATATCCCGCCCGCCACTCGGTCCCCGCTGCGAGGAACTCGATGAACTGTTGTTAAAATCCGCTCCATTGCCGGCGTTACGGCGCCTACGAACAGAAAACGCGACCCACGATCTCCTTCCGGGCCGCGCGAGTCGCTTCAGGTCGAGTAAAACGAGCAAGAGCCGCGTTCTGTAGACCGTTCATGAATAGTGCGGGCTAGGCACCACTTTAGTGTCCAGAGCGTGTCTGAGAGGTCTTTTCGGTTGCCAGCCGTGCTGCAAAATCAATGAATTAACCGACCTCGCTTGGACTACGAAGCAAGGGGTCGGGAGTTCGAATCTCTCCGGGCGTACCAACTCACCTGAATAGACTCAAGATATTGCAGCCCTTCATCCCCCCTGAACCATCCTCAGCGTACTTAAAATCCCCGTGAATTCACCTTTGCGCAGAGAACAGCGGCCAGGTTGGCACTGCTTCACACAAAGGGAAATAGGATGGTGGCAGGAAAGGTGTTGTATGAAGCTTGCCGGGGTGAAAAACTTCAGTCCGCATGAAGGAGGGCAAAAAATGAGGCCCAGAAACAAAATGAGGCCAGAGGAAAAAACGACTGAAGTTGAGAAGCATTCATCGTGGATTTCGCGGTCCACCCAACCGGGCGTCAGAAAGCTAATGTTCCGGCACGAACAACTCGTTGGAGATCTCTGGAATCCTGGGCGAAAGAAAAGTTTCTCGCAGCGCGGCGCTTTTTGCCCAGGCTTCCCATTTCTCGTAACAAGAGACGGCCGAATGTGCGTGGGAGCGAGATTTTGCCGTATCACCGCAGGACTGAAAGAACAGTGCGGCGCGCTCGTGAGCCAATGCCTGGTCGTGAATGAATCCGCTTTCAGCGGCTGAGGTCACCGCAGCTTCGTAAGCTGCCGCTGCCGACTGGCGCTCAAAGTATGCGCGGAGCAACTCGGCACGGATCAGGTTGCCTTTGTGCGCGAAATTTGACGAGCCCATGCTCGCCCATCCCTCGAACTTTGCGAGCAGTTCGTCGGCCGTCCGCAGATGGGGTTCCCGTTCGGGAGCGGTCAGTTGCTGAGCCAGTGCCGCGCTTGTGAGCGCTCGGTAGAAGGCGAACTCCCACTCACCGACCTGGCCCTGAAATGCAGGCAGAATAGGCAGCGCCTGCTCGGCGTAGCCCAATGCTGCTTTGTAATCGCCGTAGTAGTAATGCAACCGCATCTTGGCAATGCAGTAGTAGCCGATCTGGTTGTAGTTCGAGGTTGAGCAAATCGAGGCAATATCGCGCCCTTCTTCAAGTTCCTCGTCGGAAAGACTAAGACGGTTTGCGGTGCGCCCCAGCAGCGCCAGGGCAAGCTGCCGTTCCAACAGACAGTGAAAGGCCGCCACGCGCACACGACCGCCAATGCGAGCCATTTGGAGCTCGGCTTCCGATACCACCTGCTGCAGAGGAGTGCCGCTGAAGTTTAAATACATGACGTAGGCGGCGGCGTTGAAGCAGCCGTAGAGCAAATCGTTCTCGCTCAGGCCGATGTCCGCTCCGTCCCGGGCAAACAAGGAATTGGTTTTCATCGGGTTGATCCAATGGTTCACGAACCAGGCATGCAGGAAGGCTACGGGAGAGCTGACCCGTCCGTACAGCTTCTGGTCAAGGTCCAAGGCCAGCGTGCTGAACTGATACGCCAGCCGGCCGTCCTGTGTAAGTTCACGAACCACGGCCGCATACATTGCAATGACCTTGGGGGCGTCGGAGCCCATCCCGTGCTCCAGAGTGAGGCTGAAACTCTTAAGGGTGCTGAGCGCGAACAACTCGACTTTCTGGCTGATGTGGGCAGCCGGGCCGATGAGCATGAGGATGCTGATGATGCGGGCCACGCGTTCATCAGCCAGCCGTGGAAGCTCGGCGAGCTTCGCGGGGCCCCGGCCGGCCATAAGCTGACTGATCTTTTGCATTTCGGCGCCAATGGCCGCGCGCTGTTGTTCGCGGGAGTCAGGCAGGTCCACGCCTAGCTGGCGGGCAGCGTCGATGGCAAGCTGGACCGCCTTTTCCGGCGCCCCGGTCGAGAGCATTTGCGCGGCGGTCAACAGCAAGTAGTGTGCAGCCTTACCGGGAACGCCACCTTCTTTCCAGAGTATCGCCTGGGCATGGATCCAATCCGGGGCAGTTCCGTGCACGGATTCAATGGCGCTTGCAACCTTAAAGCTAAGCTCACGGCGCAGGTCGCGGCCGATCTCGGCGAGTACGGCTTCGCGCAGTTTGTCGTGCGTAAAGCGCCACTTATAGCCGTAGCCCTCGAGAATGGAAGCATTTCCGCAAACAACGAGCAGGGCGTCGAGATCGGTATCGGGCGCGGCGGCACGTAATACTCCGATATCGATTTCGCGGCCGATGATGGCAGCCACCTGAATGGGGCTCCGCGCCCAGGCGGGCAGCCGGTCAAGGCGCCGGCGTACCCAATCCTTCATACCGCCTGAGAAGACGTGTTCGGGGAGAACCTCCGGCGAGACCCTATCGAGACGGCCTGAGGCCTCGGCCAGTTCGCGAACCGCTTCGACAAGGAAGAAGGCGTTCCCCTCGGTTTCGCGCTCGAGAAAGGAGACGACGGCGGGTCTGCTGCCCAGCTCTTTACCAAGCATGGAGACCGCAATGTTGCGAATTTCGGCGTGGTCAAAGCGCTTCATCCGCACCTGCTCCATGCCGCGACACTCGCTTGCCATTTGTGGGCGTTCGTTATCGCGGAAAGAGGCGATGATCAGCAATGGCAGCGTGTCAACCTTCTCAGTCAGCTTTGGAATCACCCGGACGGTTTCAGCGATAAGGTGGCAGTCTTCGAGTTCCAGCAGGATGGGAGCTTTGTACCGTGCAAAGAGACCGACGATGACTTCAATCAGCCGGTCCTGGAAAACCTGCGGATCGACAGAGACATCGGGAATAGGACGCGCCAGCACGCGTTCAATTTCGGGAAAGACGATCTTGATGACGCCGGCCTCTTCATCAGTCACGCTAACCACCAGCGCGAGCCGGAGTACGCTGTTCCGAAAGATGGAGTAGGGAGCCTGGATCTCCGCCGCGCGTCCCGTCAAAACCAGTAATCCGCGCACCAGCGCTCGCGAACGGACTTCATCGAGCAGGCGCGACTTGCCGATGCCGCTCTCACCGCCCACGAGCCACGCGCTTCCCTTGCCTTCGATCACGGCTTCGACTGCGCTGGTTAACAACTCTAGTTCAGCGTGGCGCCCGGTCAGTGGAGCGGCCTTGAGATAGCTTTCGCGCTGGGCGGAGGTCTCTGGCGGAGCCTCGCGTCCGGCGGCGCGGGCGAGGTCGGCAATCAGGCGGTTGGCGTCGGAGTAGTGGCGCTGAACCGGATCGGGAGAGAGAAGGGTCTTCACCACTTCGCCAACTGCACCCAGATTCGCAAGCGCCTCCCGGTAGGGGGCTTGACGCAGCTCAGGAACGGAGCGATTCGAAGGCAAGCCCGTCAGCATTTCGCAGGCAATTCGGCCGAAGGCGTAGAAGTCGCTGGCAGGTGTGGGACGCGCGCCCCGCAAAACCTCCGGCGCAATGAATCCCGACGTGCCGGCAACGGTGTGTTCGGGCAACCCTGAGGCCCCGAAGTCGAGCACAGTGACGTGCCGGCCTGTCACCAGAACGTTCGACGGCTTCAGATCGCGATGAACAATTCCATGGCGATGCAGGTAGGAGAGCGCCTGCAGCATTTGAAAGAGCAGGTCGAACTTCAGGTCGAGCGGTTGCCCCTGGGCGGCGCGCACGATGCCGGCTGGTTCGTTCAGAAGCCGCATGGTGAAGAAAGGCAGGCCGTTGGCTTGAAAGCCGTAATCGAGCACACTGACAATGTTGGGATGACGCAGTGAGGAGAGCACGCGGAACTCTGATGCCAGAGCCAGCCGCGCAATTTGAGCCTTCTCGGAGCTGCGTGCCGATGTCTTGCCGACCGTAAGGGTTGTGGTGCCGTCTAGAGGCGTGGATCCGCCGCTATCGTGCCGGACAGGCGTGCCGCCAGGGAGAGTAGCCGGCATCTGGAGGGCGCGCTTGAGGGCGACAATCTCCTCTGTCAGGCGATCGCGCGAGCGATACACCTCTCCCATGCCTCCTGTGCCAAGACGGTCCAGCAGCTCGTACCGTCCACCGATCAGGTCCGGAGTCGATGATTTGTCATTGTTTGCCAAGGAGCAATTGTAACATTACGATGTTGGGATGGGGGCCGGTGTCGCCGGTGTCGCCTGGCGCGGCGACGAAATGCGGAGCAGTGAGCTTCATGACTCCGAACCGCCAAACGTTACTGAATCGGTGTCCGCCCGCCGCACTACGACGGGCTGCGCTGCAAGAGCAGCGCGTTGGCGTGCATATCGGGAGCCAGCGCAAAGAGCACAAGGTTATTCTGGGTAATCGGATCGTTCTCCACTGACCACGCCAAGTTTACCGGAATGTTTGCCACGGTCATATTCGCGAAGTTCTGGATGGTATCGATCATCTGCGCCGGCTGCAGAATCGATTGCCACATCTGGAAAAGCACTGTCGAGGCCTGGTGCGCGATCAACGTTACGGAGGATGCGGGGATGTCGTTGCGCTCCAGTAGTCGGGCCACAGCAGTGGGCGCGATCTTTCCTCCGAACTGGCCAAAGCCTTCCATCCCCTCCCGCGTGATCTGGAAAAAAGGGTCGCTCCAAAGCCACTCGTGCCCGTCTTTCGGGGGAATTTGCTCGTATTTGGCGCCCTGCATGTACATGGAACCGAAATAGTCGGACATGGTCACGGTGTTCTGGTCGGCCACCTGCCACTGCGTGGGGTCGGCTGAAAGTCCCACCACGGCCGCCCCCGCACCGTCAGCGGCGCTGACCGACTGCGGGGTGTGGTAGTCCACGTGACGCGTCCAGTTACCTCCCGCTACAACAAGGATGTTCCTGGCGCGGCCCACCCGTATAAGCGCGTCGGCAAAGAGCAATCCCCCGTTAAAATTGGAAAACTCACAATTCAGCGGTACGACATAGGTGCGCTGCGGCAACCGGAGCATCTGATGCAGGTGGGTTAGCTCATTCGGGGTGGCATACGGACTTACTGACGCGTACCCGAGCAGCATGTCGATGTTGGAGGGTTCGAGCTTGGCATTTTGCAAAGCATTCAGTGCGGCCGGCAGCATAATGGTCATCAGGTCCTCGCCGGGTCCGAGGACAACGCGGGTAACATATCCCTGGAAGGGATTGCTTCCCGGGGGGATATGGGCCTTTAGCCAGTTGAAGATCGGGTCGTCATTGCCGCGGAGGTTCGGCGGCACGGCATAGCCGACACCAAGGATGCGTGGTTGCTGATCGGTCATGCGTCCTCTCCTGTTACCGCGCCGTTACTTAGTTTTTGATTCTGAAGCCTTCTGCCTCTTCTCATGCGGCGGCGGCTGCCCGGGTGGCTTCGGGTTCGGTGTGATCCACGAAGGCTTTGCCAGGCCAAGATGCTTCTGCAGCACAATCTCGGCCGTTTGCAGCGCGCCCTCCACCCACGTTTGGTTCGTCGAGTAGGCCTCACCGCAAATGTAGCAGGGGAAATCACCGACAGGATGCGTCATCTGGTGGAGGACTTCCCAGGACTTGTACCCGCGGTTCCAGAAGTTCACACCACCGCCGTAAGGGTCCACTGACCAGTCCATAAACGCGGCATCGACCGGCTGGGGAGCATACTGAATGTTGTGCATCAGCTTGATCTGCCGATGCATCTCCATGACCATTTCGTGAGGCGCTTTGTGCTCATCCCAGTTCTTGCGCAGGCGCTGGCTGAATCCGCCGCCGTCCGAGCGTTCCTCCCCGGCATGCTGGGCTTCAAACATCCGGATTCCCGGTGCGAGGTGGCGGAAGTGCTGCAGCGCGCCAGGACTTTGCATGGCCGGCGTTATCGCTCCGCCCAGCCCTGCCCAGAAATCCACATTGGTTGCATCGTTGTATGCCATCAGCAGTGCCTTGCCGGTCGCGGGCGGAGTTTTTGCTCCGGGGTTGGTAGGCCAGTAGTAAAGCTGGCGGACAGGCGTGTCGGTAAGTGAACGCCCCTCGGAAACGCCGACGGCGTTCCACCAGGGATACTCATAAGCCAGGAAGAGCTTGTACAACGGGATGGGGCGTACCGAGTTCAGCAGATGCTGAATGTGCGGGGCCTGTTCGGGATCAAAAACCGGGCCTTCACGCTGCAACAACTCAAGCGCGCGGCGCGGCATTCCCAGGATGATCGCGCGTGCCGTAATGGAAGGCCGATCACCTCTGAAGTGCAGGACCACACCCATGCTTCCATCTTCGAGGGTTGTCCTGTCAAAACCGGATACCCAGGCTCCTTGTACAACTTCCCCCCCGGCCTCTTCGAACTTTTTCTGCAAAGTCCACGGGACTGAGTTATAGCCATGGTTGAACAGATAGTATTGGACGCCCGGGGTGAAGTCGAAATACTCGGTTATCAAGTCCACGGCATTCGCATTTGAACCAAGGCAGTCATAGCCTACAAGGCTGCGGGCGACGGCATAAGCATCCGGCGACAAGGCGCGGGCCAGCAGATTCCAGAACCCGTGCTGGTATAGCGGCGTACCCGCAACATTCGCTTCACGCAAGTACTTGTGGAGCGCGTCCCCCGTCAGGATGTTCACTTCCGGCAGGAGCTTCGCAATGGCCCAGCCGATAAGACCGCTGGGATCGTTTTTCGCAACATATTGCGCTTCGGCCCAGTCCAGGTTGTAAGGCAGCGCGGAAGCGTCCTGCACCTGGGAAAAACGGAGTTGCTTCCCGCGCAGGTATACCAGGTTGTTCGGCTCATTGACCACCTGTTTGTAGTGGGGCAATTTGAGCTCGTTCTCCACCAGGCTGCGAATCAGTGTTTGTGAAGAAACGAAGCGCATGCCGCCGATTTCGCAGGTGGTCGTGTCCGGAAATCCAGGCGGCCTTGCCGAAAGCAGACGCCCGCCGATACGCTGGCTGCCTTCAAAAACCGCAACTTTGAGCTTGCCATTCTTTCCCGTCGGGCCCTTCAGGGTTGCGCACTCGCCCGGTTTGGCCGTTGCCAGCCGCCAGCCGGAATAAATTCCCGATATTCCGCCACCCACAATGGCGACGTCATAATGAGTGGATACGTCTGAAGAATTGCGGTTGGCCTGGCTCATTGAGATCATCTCTCTTTCGTCGCAGATGGGGTTGGGGGTGGCGCCGGCGGTTTGGGTGGAAAGTACGGATTCAGGCTTTCCTGACTGATCCTGGCTACGATCACCTGCGGTCTGTTCTTGGCATTGGCCTTCTCAAGGACGCCGGGCATAATGGCCTCGAGTTCGGCGGGGCTGCCGATGTGATAAGCCTCGGCGCCCAGCGCTTCGGCAAACTTCACCAAGTCGGGTTTGCCCAGCCGGTAAAGGTGGTTCCAAACGTCAGCAGGATCGGGGTACAAGTACTGCATGCCCTGGCTGACCATGTGCAAGTCATCATCCTGCAGGACCACCCAAATTGCGCCGACGTTGTGCGCCTGGGCAGTGGCAATTTCGCCGCCGTGCATCATTAATGCTCCATCGCCGACCAGCGCGATGCAGGTCTTATCAGGACGGCCAATCTTGGCGCCGATTACTCCGCCCACGGCGAAGCCCATCGGCCCCATCGCGAGCGAACTGTGAATCTGCCGGGGCGGATTGACGGTGAAGTAGTGAATACCCCACCCAACGCAATTGCCGGCATCGAGGAAGATCATCGAGTCTTCCGGTAATTGGGATTGCAGGACGCGCACGATGGCAGCGGGCTCAATCGGCGACGCATTAGAGTCGTATTGCTGCTGGCTGTAGTAGGGCGAGGCCTGTTTGATGGCTGCAACTTCCGCCTGGCGCGCCTGCACATCCGCGGAAACCGGCGGGAATTTCATCAGTATTTCAGGGCTGGCTAATTCGCGAATCAATGCTCCAACCTCGCCCACAATACCCAGGGTTACCGGAAAAGTGCGGCCAATCGCCTGTTGATCAAGGTCCACCTGGATGAAAGGCCCGTTGTTGGCGGGAACCAGCATGGGATTCCAGTTGTTGCTGGATAGTCCCCGCAGGCTGGTTCCCAGCACCAGCAGGCCGTCGTAAGGGGTGGGTTGCTGCTGCATCCAGGCAGGAGCCCAGGTGTTGCTGGCGAAACCATAAACGCGCAGCGAAAGTGAATGCCCCTCGGGGAACACGCCCTTGCCGTCAGGAGTAGTCATCACCGGAATGGCATAGCGCTCGGCGAAGATCACCAGTTCGTCGAGGGTCGAGGAGTCGCGGAGCGCATCGCGGCAGCCGCTGCCCAGGAAGATGAGCGGACGCTTGCACGCAAGGAGCTGCCCTGCAGCTTGAAGCACGGAACCCCTATCCACGCCCGCCGGCGTGGTCCGGTAATTTGCCGGACTGTTTGGGATTTCAATCGTTGGGCTGGGAGGGTTCGGCGCGGCCTGGGGAGTGGTGACGATCTCGGTGGAAAGGTTGTTGGGCAGACTGAGATGCGCCATTCCGCGCGGAGTGCTGAGCGCGTCGCGCAGCGCCTGCTCGATCAGTGTCTGCGCCTCAGATTCGTCGGTCAATTCGGCGCTATAGCAGGCTGCAGCCTTGTAGATCGCATGTACATCCAGGTCAGTGTCCAGCCCTTCCTGCAGATAACCCTTACCGAAGTACTGCTCACTCACCTCCCCGCTGATCACCAGCATGCCGCTACCGTCGTTCTGCGCCGTCATGGCGCCGGTCAGGGCGTTGGTGGCTCCGGGCCCGGAGGTCACCAGAACCACGCCCAAGTTTCCGGTAGCGCGGTAGTAGCCGTCGGCAATATAGGCGGCGCCAGTTTCGTGGCGGCAAATTATATAATCAAACGCCTGGCGCTGGTTCTTCAACTCCACCAGGAAATTGGCAAGGCCGCCGCCCGGAATACCGAAAATCTTGCTCACACCTTCTCTGGCCAGATACAGCAGCAGCACCTGGGCGACAGTCTGATTGGTATACGAGGTTAGGTAGGGCTGCGAGGAAGCCATGGCCGGTTAATGTCCTTTTGCGATCTGCCGACACTCAGAATGGCCGGTCAGTAAGATTGTTACCCAGAAACACAGGAATTTTCTGCGGCGGACTGTAACTCATAGACAAAAACGACCTGCGCGACGCAAGAGCCGTGCCCCCAAAAATCATCCATGTGATTGGCAATTGAGTTACGTATTTACATTTGTTAGTGTCAAGACATTATATACATAACCTACCTGTTTGCAGACTTTTTCTCATTGGTTCTGGCTGCGATAACATTAGAAAACACGGAGAGCGGCGAGGAGAGCTGTCAGTCTGAAGTGGCCACTGTTTGAACTCATCCCTCTTGGTCAAGCTTCGAGGCCAGCCTCATACCATGGCAGTGCATTGCCCGATTGCATTGGGCCTTGTAGCTTCCCTCCTGGCGCTGGGATGGGTGCGCAAAGGCGTTGCCCCCAGGGCCTTCTGGCTTACAAATTGGTTGGGCTGACAGGCTACAGAGTTGGCGAGCATTTTTCCGCATAAACAGCGGGTCTTGTAGCTTCGTATCTTCGTCGGAGGCGATTCGTGTGGGGCCGTTGATGACCGTCCCGAGGGTTGTATTTTTAATCGGATTATCGCGATCGGAAAAGACTGAGGCGAGATTCTAATCTTTGGTTCCAGGTGGACGAAAGGAAGGCGACAAAGCAGCCTAAAAAGCGCCTGCGTGTCGCGTCCCGCGACACGCATGTCGAATATGGACGGAATGGGGCGGACGCGTCAAATTATAAATTGTGCAAGACGTGCCAGACGCACACTTTGCCTACAACTCATACAAAGCATACCGGCCATACGCGCGCTGGCCCAAAGGGCGCCGGCGGGTATTCCTGTCCGCGTGCCTGCGTTCACCGCCCCCGGAAGCATGAGCAGGCCAGATACTGAAAAGCGCATCTCATGTTTGGGCTGCGCGAAGCGAGCCCCGGCTTATTGTGCCGCTTTCGCACGGTTGGTATTGATGCCGTACAGCTTCCAGGGGGGCAAAAGCGCACCAGGCCGGTTACCAGTGCAACCGCTCCAACGATGTAGCCCGCAATAGCAGCAGCGCCTGTTAATACGTGGAACACGCCAAGGGCGCCCAGCAGCAGGCCAATCAGAACTCGAACCAGGCGTTCCGTACTGCCGATGTTCAATTCCATTCAGCGCTTCCTTCGGCTGTGGAATTTGAGGGAATCTGTGTCTATTCCGGCTTGGGTCTCAGGCTGAATTCCCAGCCGCAATATTTGCCTTCTGGAGCGTCTGGAGGGCAGTGCAGGCAGCGGGTGTGAATCCGGGTGTCCACGGTGCGGGCAAAAGTCTCGAACTCCACCGTGGCGACGCTCTTGCAGGGAAAATCCGGCAGCCCCTTGCGCCTGCGGGTTTCCTGAACCCGGCAAACATCCATAAAGAAGCGCAGGCGTTGGCCGTCTTCCGACCATTCGGCTCTCTGGGTGTTGATCAGGCTGTACTGCCGCAATCCCAAGGCCTTTTCCAGCGCGGCCAGGCCGCCGGCGGGCGGAATGTTAAACGTCGCCATGATGCGGTTGGCCTCGGCGGCAGCAAAGCGCTGCCAGGCAACGGTGTCCAGCTCGATTGCGGCCTCCATGCCAAGGCTTTCCTCTGCCGCGAGGAACCAGCAGCCGTCATGGGCCAGCCAGTTTTTAGCGAACATTTCCAGCGCTCGCAGCAGCTCCTCGCGAGTCATGGAATCAAACGCCGTCTTGCCGGCCTGATTACCGGTTGAACCTGGCATGTGAGGCATCCTTCATAAATTCGGGCGGCGAACTGAAGCGGATGGACTCGGCGATTCCCTCCGCGGAGGCGACGCCGTTGCGTCCTTCGGTCCACTTCGCGCTCGTCCGGTAACGATAATCAGACATGTGCGCCTCCTTGGCGCTTACCGCCGTATCCGTAATGACAGATTTCGGGCCCGCATTGCCTGCGAATCCCACACTATGCTGAAAAAGCAGGTTCCGCCGTGACAACCGTCACAGGGTGCGAAGACTGTGAATGGCAAAGCAGGAGCGGCACCATCCTGCCTTCACGTAAACCCAGTCCCGGCGGCCACGGCGGAATCCCTTACAAACAACTCGGAACCGCCCCCGCCGGGTGCGATACAATGGCTCTCCGAAGCTTGACGTGCTCATTGTGGCAGGGATGTTGGCGCCGCCGCGCGCTTCTCCCCCACAAGTGGCCAACCGGCCACCGTTCAAATTCAGCCGGTTTATATTGAGTGACGTAAGGGTGTGGCGATCAACTGAGCCTGACCGCGGGCGTTCGTGCAATTCAGCAGGTTCATTGCTGTCACATACTCGCGACAGGCTGCGGATGGAGGGGACATGCTGGACAGGTTCCAACGATTACCGTCCAAGGCCGAAGATCCTGTGGCTCTATCCAACGCAGAAACGGCAGCCGCAAAGGAGACCACTATACCGTCTAGAGCCCCTGCCGCCGTCAGCGGCAAGTCTGTGTCCGAACGCATGGACAGTGTGGCGGATTACTTCTCGGTGCCATCCGTAGCGGCTTACTTCGACGCCCTGGAATGCGAAGCATACTACTACTCGCTTAAGCTTGTTGGGCCGCGACGAGATTTCCACGACCGCTTTGTGGGCATCTTGGAACGGTTCATCGAGCTAACGGACTTGCCGTCGGACGCAGCTGCCGTGGACAGCGTTATAGCCGAATCTCTGCGTTTGGGGCGGCCATGGAGAGCCCTTGGCGGCACGCCCCTGGAAGCCTCCCGGGCAAGGTACCCAAAAGGAATTGAGCTTTTGGGCCTCACGGAGCCGGTGACATTCGAGTCGTTAAGGTCCGCTTACCGAAGCGCGGCGCGGCGGAATCACCCTGACTTAGGCGGGTCGCACGAGGCGATGGTCGCAGTGAACGAAGCTTTTCACTTCACCCACCTCCTGCTAAGTGCGCCCGAAACGGGGGCAGAGCCAGGTGAAACGGACGGAGGTGCAACTGAAGAAGCAGTCGAAATAGGCGACTGCGCTGACTACCGCTACAAGTGCGGGGAACGGCTTTTCCTGATAGCCCTGGATGACTGGAATGTTGATGGAGCGTTCATGTGGCTAGAGAGGATGGCTTCCCGCCCATGGCGGCAATCGAATTACGCGAAACATTCGTTGTCCCGGATGTCCATAGCTGACCCGGTAAGCAAACTGGCGATTCGTCTGGACATGGCCGGCCTCCGCGAAAAAGCATCGCGTGCCCTTGCCTTTGCCCGTTGTGGGCTCCAAGGGGCAGAGAAACATGGTCCACTATATGAACTATTCGCACGCGAACTGGACCACGTGCTGGCCGGTAAGAAGCGCCCACCGATAGTTCTGAACCACCGACGTCAAGCGGATAATGCCCTGCGGCTGGGAGTGATCGACAGGAATCGGTACGGTGAGATACTCAAAAGACTAGCTCTCTATGAGGCCACCCAAGAGACCCACGAGGAGCGGCTGGGGCAGTTGCTGGCTGGAGGTGGATTTCTCCGAGACTTGCCAACCGATTGTGACGCAAAGGGCAAAACTCCCAGGAGCCGGTTCGTCCCAGAGCCGGGATACTACGTTACGCGGATTCCCGAACTCACGGACGACCAGCAAGGAGAGTATTTGATTGCTTTTTGTGATCGAACGACTCTGCCCCTCGTGCGAAAGTACACGTTCGTCAGACTGACGAGCCTTCTTGAATCCGTGCTGTTTTATCCCAGCCAAGTTGACGACGCTGCAGCAGAGAAAGAGGCGCGACATATCGCATCGCTTAATGAGGGAAGTGGTGCATTTTACGCCTCTGAGGTCTCTAAGGTAATCGCCTGTTTATGCCAGCAACACTTGACGGAACGCCAGACCAGGGCGCAGCTACTAAGGGACATCGACCATCGCACCGTCGCACGCATGGCGGGCGCTGGACTCACGCTGGCGATTGGGGGCGGGTCCCCACTGGGTATGCCGTTGAGCGCGGATTACTTCAAGGCAATCCGGCTACCCATCGACGACCTGCGGATAATGCAGCGGACAGGACGTGCTCCTGAGAGCGATCAGGATCGGCGCGACCGCGAGGCGTGGAGCCGGGACATCGAGGCGTTGCGTGCGCCAGAGGTTGAGACTGCAAGGAATGCAGCATTCGCTGCGATGGAAGTGGCTATGGCTGACCCTGTGGCTGCTTTCCAGCAGTTTACAAGTTACTGTAACCTCCTGCTTACCCTTGGAAAATCAATGGTACACGTCCAGGAGCTGCAGCTTGGTTACCGGGTGGACCGACTCACAGCGACTCTTGTGCGGCTGAAACGCTGGCGCGAGGCGTTGGATTGGCTCGAGCGTTACTTCGCCCTCCCCAAGCGGTATCGAGATCGCTCCAGCCCTTCTGAGGGGGCGCGTCTCCAGAAGCGTCTTGCCAGATGCGCGGGGATGATCCACGAAGATAGCAGCCCCCGCTGAGGTGGAAGGATCCGGGTATAACCAAAGGTTCCACGGCAAACTCCTTATTGTTGTTTATTGAGGGATCCAGCGCGAGCCGGACGCGCGCGAGATTGGCCACACCTGGCTGACCCGCGCGGCAGTCCGGACAGCGGCAAACACCGAGGCCAAGTTCTTGATGCTGTCGCATGCTTTTGAGGCTTGGCAGGCGCTGTGGGAGTGTCTTCACACGGATGCGTGCAATTTGTGTTCGCGCGCTGCCATAGGACGCATGGGCGGGAAGTACGAAGAGATTCTGCGCGCCCACCGGCCAGCCGCTGATTACACACCGGGAGATTCCGTTCGCCGTTCGATTCTGCGCACAGAGTGGCCTGCGGTTAAGCAGAGTTTGCGCCAATTGATGGGAAAAAATTCGTAGCCCGGCGTCAAGGTACAAGACCATGCGCTTAGCAATTTGTAGAAAAACCATGGAATTTGTCACCCTGAGGAGTCGCAGGCGGCGAGGAATCTCGTTTGTGCTTGATTCCGCAAAGAAGCAGATCCTTCGCTTGCGCTCAGGATGACATCCTCGGAACGTTTTTCAGCAAACTGTTAAAGAAGCGAGTACGGTGGGGCTTTGGCGTTGCTAGTTCAATTGCCGGTAAGCACGCTCAATGGGGAAAACAATACCGCGGGAAGTGCATCCGCGAGGGGAATGACCATGAGAAGGCGTGACCTGATTCGAGTCTTGGGCGGAGGAATGTGCGCCGCCGGTTGCCCTGACCTTCTGCGCGCCGCCAATGTATTTGGCGCATCTCTGCGTTTGGGCGCTGGCAGCCCGGTAGAAAGCTCAACGACCGCCGGCGCGATTGCAGGTGTGGGCGCCATCCCATCCCAGCCTACCGCCAGGACGTATCGAGTCGAGGCCAAACCGAATGACGGCATGCGCCACCGTTTTGAGCTGGGCAACGAAGACTTTCTGCTTGACGGCAAGCCCTTTCAGATTCGCTCCGGCGAAATGCATCCGGCACGCATTCCGCGTGAGTACTGGCGCCAACGCATTCAGCTCGCCAAGGGTATGGGGCTGAACACGGTCGCCTTTTGCGTCTTCTGGAACGCTCATGAAGAGGAAGAGGGCAAGTTTAATTTTGAGAGCGGCGACCTGGGCATTGGGGAGTTTCTCCAGATCGCGCATGAGGAAGGCCTGTGGGTTTTTCTGCGCCCTGGCCCGTACGCTTGCGCGGAGTGGGATTTGGGCGGGCTGCCCTGGTGGCTGCTACGCACGCCGGACATCCGGTTGCGCTGTTCCGATCCGCGCTTCACCGGCCCGGCCGCGCGCTATCTGCACGAGTTGGCGAGCGTCATTCGCCCCTACACCGTGCAAAACGGCGGTCCCATCATATTGGTGCAGATTGAAAACGAATACGGCAGTTACCCCCGCCGCGACCACAATTACCTGGTGTGGCTGCGCGATCTGTGGCTAAACGAGGGCATTAAAGGGCCCTTCATTACCGCTGATGGCGCCGCCGAGCACTACCTGCAGGGCGTCACGATTCCCGGCGTGGCGGTTGGCCTGGATACGGGGGAGAAGGAAGAGGATTTTGCCCTGGCACACCGGATGAATCCGGGGGTGCCGGTGATGTCGTCGGAGGTTTATCCCGGCTGGCTGCGCCACTGGGGCGAGCAGGATTGGGCGCCTGCCGACATTTCGGGATTGTTGAAGTTTTATATGGACACGCGAAAATCGTTCAGTCTTTATATGTTTCACGGTGGCACCAACTTCGGCTTCCATGCCGGAGCCAATGGCGACCTGCACGATCTTACCAGTTACGACTACGGCGCGCCGGTTAACGAGCAAGGGCGCCCGACACCTGCCTATTATGCATATCGCAAGCAACTGGCCGCCTACTCCACCGCGGGCGAAAGCCTGCCGGCCGTCCCGGCGGTGATTCCGGCACTTGGGATTCCGCCCATCCGCCTGGAGCGGTGGACCGGATTGTGGGAGCAGTTGCGGGAGGCGGTGGCTTCGGAGCAGCCCGAGTGCTTTGAGACGCTGGGCCAAAATCAGGGCATCGTGCTCTATCGCACAAAGGTCCCGGCAGGCGTGGGGGGAAAGCTCTCAGCCGTTATCCACGATGAGGCCACGCTATATATCGACGGCGCGCCGGTTAGCAGTCCTGAGCTGCGAAAGCGCAGTAAGGAAACCACCCTGGAGATTCTGGCGCAGGGAATGGGGCACATCAACTACGGTGGCGAAATGGATGCAGACCGGAAGGGAATTTTGGGAAAAGTAGCCATTGGCGGCACGGTTCTGAAAAACTGGGAGATGTTTTGCTTTCCGCTGCGAAGCGATTGGGTGATGTCGCTTGCCAAAACCACGCCGGCCGCCGGGCGGTTGGGCGGTATCTTCAAAGGCGAATTCAAGCTTGACGCGGTGGCCGACACCTATCTGGATATGTCGCATTACCACAAGGGCATGATGTGGGTGAACGGACACAATCTGGGTTACCACTGGTCCGCGCGCGGCCCGCAACGCCGGTTGTATTGTCCCGCACCATGGCTAAGAAAAGGCGTCAACACCCTCGTCGTGCTCGACACCGAACTGACTGCGCCAAAGCCGGTGGCAGGCAAACGGCGCGCCGAGTCCCGCCCATCGGCTGTTTCTTAACGCTCCTTTTGGCGAGGCAGGTTGTGCGATTTCAATCGCCGTGCTCGTTAGCGTGTTCCAAAAGCGAAAAAGGGGCCGATTCTACTTGTTCCAGATGCCTGGCACCCCATTAGCTTTTGCCGGCGGATTGGCGCCTGCTTCTAACAGGTGGTGATCGCGCTAAACACCCTTGCTGTGGAAGGCGCCACACAGCGCAAGTAGCCCCGGTCGGATTCCGCGAAGGGATTCGGGCTTTGACACATTCCTGTCTTTTGCCAAGCTGAAGAGGTTGAGAGGCAGATCGGCGCGACATGCCTTGCCCGCAACCAGAGGCGTGACCCGGGTCACTGACGGCGCCATTGCAATTGGGATATTTAAAAGGCAGGCTAAGAAGGAGCAGGATATTCCGCTCCGCCCGGCCGGGTGAATAGGAAGGGGTGCGGTAACTGCTCCCAGGGTGAGAAGTTAGAGCCTTGTTCTCAGAAGGAGGAGTTATGCCACTCACAAGTCTGAGACAATATCTGGACAAACACAACGTCAAGTACACCGTCATCTCCCACTCGCCAGCTTACACGGCGCAGGGCATTGTGGCGCTTGCCCATATTTCCGGCAAGGAAATGGCGAAGACGGTGATGGTGAAGCTGGATAACAAGTTGGTGATGACCGTTCTTCCCGCATCGTTTCGTGTTGACCTTGGGCTGCTAAAGAAGGCAACCGGTGCCACCGTTGCTGAACTGGCTTCTGAGGACGAATTCAAGGACCGGTTTCCCGAATGCGAAACAGGAGCAATGCCGCCGTTCGGAAACCTTTACGGATTCGATGTGATCGTGGATCAGAGTCTTACAAAAGACGAAGAAATTGCGTTCAATGCCTGTTCTCACCGGGAACTGATTCGGCTGGCCTGGAGAGACTATGAAGGGCTGGTTAACCCCAAAGTTATAAGGATTGCAGCGGGGCGAGCGGCGGCGGCCGGGTAGCGGGCTCATAAGCGAACCAGCTTGGTAAGGTGTGTGATTGACGGCCGGGAGCGGCGAGGGAGAGGCGCATGGCTGCCTGCTGGTGGGGACGCCCGCTTAGCAAACGCGCGCGGCGGCCGCGCTGTTCGCAAGCAGTATTTCAACCACAGACATTGTCACAACATTGAAAAGTTTCAGTCGTGACGTGCGGGTGGATGGCTTTGCTACCGCAATAGCCTGAAAGCGCCGGAGACGTGGAGGTGTTTGATGACGGGCATGAGCGAAACGCCGCCTGCCAATTTTGAACGCACGATGCTGGGACGAACCGGGCTGGAGGTGGGAAGACTAGGCGTGGCAGCGGGCTACGGAGTTCCGGGAGCCGCGGTGGAGATGGCTTTTGAGCGCGGCGTGAATTACTTGTTTTGGGGTAGCCGTCGCAGAGACTCTTTTGCCGCCGGGCTGAAGAGCCTGCGCAGCCGACGGGATCGCCTGGTGCTGGTCATTGAATCCTACACCCGGGTTGCCGGACTGCTTGCGTGGAGCATGGAGCGGGCACTGCAAACGCTGGGATTTGACTACTGCGATGTGCTGCTGTTAGGACTGTGGAACAAGGCCGTGCCAGCCAGGATCCTGGATGCGGCGCGCAAGCTGAAAGAACGCGGCATGGTGCGATTCCTGGCGGTTTCCACACACCGTCGGGCGCTTGTGCCCCAGATCGTGGCCGGCGCCGATTTCGATGTGGTCCACTTCCGTTACAATGCTGCGCATCCCGGAGCGGAACAGGATATTTTCCCGTACTTAACTGGCGCGAACCGGCCCGGCATGGTGGCATTTACCGCGACCAGTTGGGGCCAGTTGCTGGGCCAGTCGCCGATGCAGGGCATATTACCCGGCACGCATCGGCTACCAAAATCAGAGCGCGTTCCGACTGCCGCAGATTGCTACCGCTACGTGCTGAGCCGGCCGGAAGTGGATGTATGCCTGAGCGGCCCCGCCAACAGCGCCCAAATGGAAGGGGCGCTTGATGCGTTGCGGCAGGGCGCGATGAGCGAAGAGGAACTGGCGTGGATGCGCCGCGTGGGCCGCGCAGTAGCAGGGCGATAGACTGCCAGATGCACCGGCGGGAGTGGAGATTGCCAGCCCGCGCTGCGAGATCCCGCCGTTGCTCACTGCGGATTCCAGCCCGCATTCGATGACTACTCCGACGACGAGAGCCCCAAGGCATCCAGAATTTTCGGGTTGGTTTCGCCGGATGCCAGCACGTTGTGACACGTATCGCAATGCTTGGAGATCTTCCTGTACACGTTCGTAGAGGCATGCAATGCGCCGTGGCAGCGGTAGCATCCTGGAAACTGGGAGTTATGCCCCAGGTTGTTGCGATAAGTTCCCCAGGTTAGCCGCATGCTGGGAAAGATATTGCCCTCATAAATCGTGACCAGGGCGGCGGCGGCCTTGGAGACGTCTGCTTGCTGGCTGCTGATCACAGCAGGATAGTTCTGGCTGTAGAAGCCTGCCAGGTCGGATGGGATACGGCGGGCGGCTTCCTCGCGGCTGGAGTATTTTTGTGTGAGCAGCGCCATACCTTCCTTTTTGATGAAGGGAAGTGAAGGTGCAATGGTGCCGGTTCCAATTGCCTGGTCGATGGCCTGTGACGGCATCTGGAAAATATGGGTGGGACGATTGTGGCAATCGATGCAATCCATCACGCGGCCGCTGGCAGGGTTAACCGTTTTGGGATCCGTGTTTGGGTCTACGTAGAGCATCTTGCGGCCGGTTTGAGAATCGGTGTATTCCACCCAGTGCATCTGCTGGCGGGTTGGGTCTGACCCGTAGCGCATGGTGATGCCCGGGCCCATGTGCGCACCATGGATTCCGTCGTGACCGTCTCCACCGCCGATGTGCATCAAAAGAACGTCCTGGGTCAGGCTGTTCTTTTCGTCTTCGGCGTAGTGCGAAATTACCACCAGGCGCTCGCCTTCAAAGCGGTCAGGCCAATGGCATTGTTCGCAGGTGGCGCGGGCCGGGCGCAGATTGCTGACCGGAGTTGGAATGGGCCGGTCGTAAGTGTGAAAAGTTACCGCCAGGACCTGATGCACTCCTGATAATTTGCTGCGCACAAACCAGGATGCGCCCGGACCTATGTGGCATTGAACGCAGGCAACGCGGGCGTGCGGAGAGCGCAGGTAGGCTGTGTATTCGGGTTGCATCACGCTGTGGCAGGTTGTCCCGCAGAAGGTGACGCTATCCATGTAATTCACGCCGCTATAAACCAGTTGACTGCCCACCACAAAGTTGATGATGGTGATGATTCCAACAAACATCAGCAGGCGACGAAACTCGTTGTTGTTGAAATCCAGGGGCACGAAGGTAGTTGGATAGGTTCCCTTGCGGCGCTCACGTCGGGCCTGAAGAAAAATGCCGATTGGGATCAGAATCAGGCCGGCGACAAAGGCCGTTGGCAGCAGCATGAACAGCAATATGCCGATATAGGGGCTGGAAACTTCACCATTTAAGAATGTTGGAAGCAGGAAAACCCACAGAATAAATGCCGTGGTGACCAGCACCACGCCAATCCGGCTCAGCCAGTTGCTTGACAGATGAATGTAAGGTGAAAGCCAATCCCGAAACTTCCTCTCCATGATTGATCCTGAATCCTTTCTTAAAGGTGGTTTGCCGAAAGCGCCTTATAACGCCTGCGAAGTTGCCGGACGCCTGCTGAAATGGTTCGGTTTAACGTAAAGCGCCATTCCTCTGCCCGATCCGCGGTTCAGGCAACAACTTGCTTGCTGCAAAAGCACCTGACACTCTTCGTAGGGTCCGCCAAGCACAAAACGCTGGCGCCTTCAGGTATCTGCTACGCCCGGGCCATCGGCTGAGTTGGGTCCGTCATTACCTTTCTTACCGTCAAGGCGCTTGCCGAAAGCTGTGCCTTCATCCGCCGCGGCAGCCTGCTGGTTTGGCTGACGGCGCCTGACGCTGTGCCCTGTCAACCATGCCGGATCCATCGGGTAAACTTCGGGGTCGAAAACCACAAAGGAGAGGTGCCACACAGGAATGGCCAGCGCTGCCAACACAGCTTCGTAAAAATGAATGGACGTCGCGACGTCAAGAAACACCTTGGGAAGCCAGGCCAGGAACAGGTTATGAGCCCAAAGCATCAGCCCGGTAATGGTCATGATGGCCGCTCCCCAAACAACTGCCCAGTATTCGCTCTTTTCCACGTAGCTGTGGCTTGACCGGCCCGGCTGGCTCTGCCTAAGGCCGAGATTATAGGCGAAGTTTTGGAGCGCCTCTCGCAGGTCGATAAAGCGCGGCAAAAGCTCTTTCCAGTGAGCTCTCAACCGCGGGCTCACGATCAGCGAAAAGATGTGGATGGCAATCACCGCTATGAAAACAACAGCAGCCAGGCGATGGATGAGGTCTCGCAGCTCCGGGCCCCAGGCGAGCAGTGGCCGCGCCCACCAGCCATCCGGATACTTCAGCGCGAAACCCGTCCACGTTAATGCAGTGAAGGAAATGAGCAGCAGGATGTGTTCCACACGCTCAAACAAGTACATTCGCTGCTCGTTCGTCACCACGGGCACGGCAGTTGCCGGCACGGGCGTGTACGCCGCGGAGCTTGCGTCCTGACGAAGGCGAAGGGCTATGAGTTTCCGCAGCCAGTCTCCCAGATTGTGCAGAATCATCAAGCCGACCAGGATGGGAATGGCTATCGAGTAGAACGTCCGAACCCACAGAACCGCTGCCGGCTCTGTGAAACCGGGCAGTTCGTGAACCGGGCCGATGGCGAAGCGCCGGCCCGCGCCCGGATGGCATTTGCCACACGTCTTAGGCAGGTTTTTCGGGTTAATGGATGAACGCGGGTCAGTGCCCGCCAGGATCAGGTGGGTTCCGTGGCAGCTTGCGCAATTCGCCACGATCTCTGAGCCTTGCTTCCCCAGCAAGCCATGAAATGATGCCTGATAGCTCAATAGGCGATCCGCGGGAAGGTTGAACTGCCTGGCCAGCGCCACGCTGCCGTGACACCGCCCACAGGTCTCCGCGATTTGACCGGGGAAAACCGCTGATTCCGGGTTGGAGGGGGGCTGGATGGAATGGGCGTGGTGGCAGCTTGTGCATACCGGTGCTTCCAGCACACCTTGATCAACTGCCTGGCCGTGAACGCTGGTATGATAGCGGTTGTAAATATCTCCATGGCAGGCAGCGCACGTTTGGGGAATTGATTTCTTGAATTCCCAGCTGGTCGTGGTTTTCAACTCATGGGCTCCGCCGTGACAATCCTGGCAGCGCGGCGCTTTGTCGTTGCCTTTGGCGATCTCCAGCCCGTGGACGCTATGGGCGTGCTCGTTTGTCTCCTTCGCATGGCACTGGCTGCATTTTGGTTTGGGGATGCGCTTGGGATGGGGAAAATGTTCGTGCCGGGCGTGGCAGTCGGCGCAGCTTACGGAACCGTGAGCAGAGGCCTGAATCGCCTTAACCTCGTCTTCATGGCATTCTTTGCAGGGATTTGTGCCAGGCGCTTCCGCCCAAAACCGGGCTGTGGGCGTAAACAGAAAGACGGTCAGAATTAAGCCACAGCGCCAGGACATCTTATCGTCCCCACTTCATCGCAAAACACATCACCCGCCAGGTGGTGGTGACGATGTTGAGCCGCGCCGTGTTCGACCATTACGGAGCCGGCTAGCGGATTTCTCCGCAGTTGCACACACACGCCAGCGAGACTTCCTCAGCCACTGGGACGCCTGCGGCACAGATCAACTCTTACTTCTTGGCGGTGGCAAGCCCGCGGTAATACTCCACCACTGCTTTGATCTGCGCATCATTCAGATCGTCACTGAACGAATCCATGTTGGCGCCCTTTCCCTGCTGTACCACCTTGATCATTTCCGCTTCAGAGTATTTCTTGACCTGCACCCGAACGTCTTTGACCTTGTACTGCTTCCCCTTGGCAGTGGCGGCGCTGCCGTCTTTAGCATGGCAAACCGCGCACTTGTGCGCATAAATTTCCGCGGCGGTCTGCGGGGGCGCGCCGCACCCAAGGGCTGGCATCATGGTCATGAAAAAAGCAGCGGCTGCCGGCAGGCTTAACTGCCCCATTAGCTTTCTCACGCTTTTCATTTTTACCCCCCAAGGTTGGTGTCTGGTTAACGGCTGGTTCTCACAGTATAACTCTGCCGTGACCCGTTCATTTGAGCATTTCATACGCCACACCCTTCAAAAGCTTCGCGTCCAACTGATAGTCAGCAAATTGGCCTGAAAGTTATTCGCCGTAACTATCTGCTCAATGTAGTACGTGCGCTGCAAATCAACGGATAGCCGGCCGGCGTGGGGAAAGTCATAATAGACGCTTCCGGTGATCAGGGGCCAGGTGAGAGGCCCATAGGCTGGAGCTTCACCGCTGATCATACCCAGACCGGTTGTGCGATCATAGTTGCCTGTCAACTGAATCCCAAAATTCTTCACCGGCTTGGCCTGGAAGCCGCCTTCCCAAACGTGGTTCAGAGCCTGGTCACGCAGGTAGTCACTAAGCGGAGGCGTGCCGCGAATGTACTGGATGTTACCTTCCGCGATTTCGTTATCGTAGGTGAACCCGCCGAAGATGGAGAACTTGTCATTGAATGAAAAGCTCAAAGTGGTGGCATTGTCGTAGAGCTTGCCGTGGAAGCCGGTATCGAGCAATTGGCTGCTCATCAGATTCATGTCATTTTCCAACGCCACCTTGGGGGTGGGTTGAAAGCGCGCAATGATGTGGCCGCCCACCTCGGTATGGGGGGTGATGGCCGTGTAGGATGCGCTGTTGATATAGCTGTGATAATCGCCCCGGATGCTGAATATTTTGCTGGGCTGGTAGTAGGCGCTGAACTCAGGCCAAACAGTCTTGGTGCGCAATGTCTGAGACGGATCCACTACGCCGTTGGCTAGCGCTTCAACGTTGGCTTCAATCAGGCGCACGCCAGGCTGCAGAGTCAGGTTGGCGAGGGGCGTGAAGATCATGTTGACGTCCGCGGTCGCCACGCCGTCGCGCCACATGTTGTCGGCGGTTCCGGTGGCGGGTGTAACCGCATTGAAGAGGCTTGAAAAGTCTCCGAAGGCATCTGTCGTAAAGCGGTCGTAGCGGTAATCAACGTTCATGTCCCACCACTTCTTGATGTAGAAGGTGAAGCCCTGATCGATGATGTTATCAGGCTCCTTCACATTGGCCCGGCCGCTTTCGGAAACTGCGTAAGGGCCGTTCACGCCGGATGTGGCGGTTGGCCCTATGCCGTTAAAGGACTGATCAAAAGAGGCAGGCCCGCTGTAGCGATAGTAGATGTAGTCGCCGCGCATCTCCAGCCAGTCCAGGGGCTTGCCGTTATAGGAAAACTCGCTGACCGGGGTGCTGAGCTGGCGGAACTCCGACCATGAGAAATTGGTAAGCAATTGAGCCGCCGTGGACGGGATGGTGTTTATGGTGGGCTCGCCGGAGAAAGGATTATTCATGGTCATGTTCTGGGTAAAGGTCTGGTACCCCAGCTTGTAGTGGAACGACCAGGAATGGTAGCTGTAGTCCAGGCCGCCGGTGAAGCGATTGGTATTGTCGTCAATCGGCGCATTCAGATAGTACGGATTGGCGCGCGCGAATGCTCCCCAGTAGCTGGGTGAACCCAGAAAGTCAGGCGACATGGTGGTAAAGGTAGCGCCACTGTCGGTAGTGCGATAGTAATTAAAGTTAAAGCGCAGGTTGTTGGTTGCGTGCAGCGTCAAGTCAATGTTTCCAAATTTTCGCACCGTCGCCCAGTCATGGTTATCGGTAAGGCCGGGCAAACCGAGCGGCAGAATCACGTTGTCATTCTGGTTCCAGTAGTAGTAGGCCTGGCTCCAGTTCGCGCGCAGGTCGTAGACATCTTTCTTTGAGACGTTGAATTGGGCAGTCGGGAAGGGATCTCCGCCCAGCCCGCTCATAGTAAGAGAATATCCGTCGGCAAATGGGTTTGTACCGGTTTGATCCTGTCCCATGATGTTGAAGTCTTCAAGCCGGACTCCTTTTTGCAGGTCATAGAGCTCCAAATACATGGGCTGGTATCCGCTGACGTTGGTAAAGCGATAGCCCACGGTAGCTGATCCCTGAGTCTGGAACCCGCCCAGGTTAATGGGCGTTTCCGACTGGTCCTGGGCGGGCAGATTGAAGCTGCACGCAAGGATCACCGCAACTGCAGCCAGCAAACAGAATTTAGGTTTCATGGCGACACCCCTTACCGCAGGAAGTTAGGGTCAAAATTTGAGCCGTGAATTCTTACGTGGCAGCGGGTGCACTCACCGCTGGCCTGGTATCCCAGCCTGCCGTGCGGAACACCGGGCTGTCCGTGGAATCCCGTATGGCATTGCAGGCACAGCAGCCGGCCTTCGCGACGCACCAGAAGCATGCGGCTGACGGTGCCGTGCGGGTTGTGGCAGGAAACGCAGCCTTCGACCCGCGCCGCCGGGTGCTCATAGATGTATGGACCACGCTTTTCCACGTGGCAGTTGATGCAGGTTTCCCAGTTCGTCTTGACCAGATTGGCCGGATTGTTGGTGCCGTGAGGATTGTGACAATCCGAGCACTTGATCAACCCCTCCGGCACGCGATGGTGAACGGGCAGGGCAAACTGCGCCTGGATGGTGCGGTGGCAGGTAAAGCAAAGGTCCGGCTCCTGTTCTTTCAGCAGGTTGTTGTGCAGCCACCGCATTTGCACCGGAAGCTGGGGAACGGAGAAGAAGGCCATTTGCGCGTACGGCAGGCCAACCTTGCCGGGATTCTCCGCCGCCTCGACCAAGTGAGGGGAATGGCACTGGTTGCAGGATATCCCGTTCAGGGCGTGGAAGGTGTGCGCGAACTCCTGCTGGTCTTTGCTGGTAATGTGGCAGCCCATGCACCGCTCGGCGTTTTCCTTGGGATTAGCCTTGAAGGAGAAGATCGGGAACTGCTTCAGCGCTGCCGCGGTCTTCTGGTCGTCGCCTGAGGCATCCTCCATGGCGTCAGCATGAGCCTTGCCGGGTCCGTGGCAGACCTCGCAGCCGGTGATGAAGGGCTTATCCGGAAATTTGATGGAAGCGTGTACCGTCTTCTCAAACTCCAGGAATTCCGCCTTGTGGCAGGAGCGGCATCGCTTCGGGCCGGAATACTCGCCGGGTTGGCCTGTGGCAGCCGGTTCCCTCCAGGCCACTGAAGGACCGTGCTTGGCCTCCGGCTGCGTCTGCGCGAACCCCGCGCCACAGAGCATTCCGAAGGACGCAAGAAGGGCCAGTCCTTGGAGAGTTCGAAAGGGGAACTTCAAAACTGCTGGAGTACGCATTGTCATAAGTGGCGCACCTCCTTGGCTGAGGAACGTAGGGCAAGAGGTTTCAGGAGCCATGTTTGTCCCTTGAACAACATGACCCTGCAAATCCTGAGTTTGAAAATCGCTAACATTAGTTGATGGATGATGGCAGCGTAATTACTGAACCGAAAACACCGGTACCGCTTCAGCGGCGCTACTGATATTTAGAAACCATTACGAACCATGCCGGACCCTTGAACGGCGATGCCGGCTGTTTAGGAAGGTTAATGTCCTTCCGGAGCTGACTACCTGAGCTCCGGCCTGAACGGAATGGGGGTGCAACCTGCTGCGTTAGTGAGGAGGATTCCCCTTATCCTCCATCACTACCTACCGTACGATCTTGCACTTTACAGAATTTCCAAAAGGGCGTATGTGACTCGGCTCACGTCATTTTGTGACCTTCGTAACACAAACGTGTGTCGCGGCGACGGCGGAATTGTTGTCACGACTTCATTTTTCCAGCACTGGATTTTCGCAGCTTGAAGCTATCCGGCGCCGTGCGATCTGCAGGAACTCCAGCGTTTTCGCGGCTCAGAAGCGCCTCAGGAATTATTGAGTCGGCTTCGTACCCGCATGCGCGCAGAGGTTGCGTGCCTGCGGACGCGCAGCAAACCAAAGGCGCCAATCGTAATCTGAAATAATTAAATTGCGGCTATGGAAAATGGGCGCCGAAGCGTGTGCAAGCGGAAAACACAACCACCATTCATTCGATCTAAACCACGGTTGAAGGCGCCTGCGAGCAAGTGCATTGTTGCTGCGGCGTTATCGGTGCTTCAATTTGTAAGGCGTTGCGTGACAAGTGCTAGCGCCGTGTACATCTGCAAAAAATGGGTGATTTCAATCACGTCCTTCTATCCGTTCGAAGGATCATGTGACTTTCAGAGACTCGTCTTCATTTGCGGCGCAGCCGGCCGCGGTAATACGCTAACCCGCGCTATGACCCTTGACGATTGCTGTCTTTTCTATGCGGAGGAAATCCGAATCGCAGCCGGACTCGATTCGCCTGCGCTTGTTGTGGCTTTCGGGCGCGTGCCCCGCGAAAAGTTCATGGGTCAACCGCCCTGGCAGGTTGCATCGCCGGATATAGCCATGATGGCGATCATGATACTGGCGGGCGCGGGCTATAGAGAATCCCAGAGACCTTTTTCACAATGTCCATGTTGCTCCTGTTCCGGATCGTCATTTAAACAACGGGCAGCCAAGTGCGGTGTCCAGTTAGATCGCTGCAGTCGCGCTCGAGGCCGGCGACCGCGTTTACCACCTGGGCTGCGGCGTTGGCGATTACGCTGCAAGCATGGCCGAAGTGGTTGGAACGGGCGGGCGGGTGGCTGCCAGTTGGGTGGATCCGGGCCTGGCGGCTCGAGCTCAGCAGTATCTCGCAGTCTACCCGAATGTTTTCGTCCACGCGGGAGATGGCGCGGCGTTCGATCGCGGCGTTTGTGACGCGATATTCATCAACGCCGGCGTGACCATCCGCATCCGCTTTGGCTTGAGCGCATGTCTGACCGGGGCCGCTTGGTTTTGCCCATCACCACCACCATGGAATCCGTCAACGTCGGCGGTACAGGCGTCGTTGCGAGGATCACACGCGCAGGGAATGGCTTCTCCGCCTGCGTTGTGACCCTTCGGGAATCTATTCATGTACGAGCGTCCGCGACCCCGAAATGAACTCGGCTCTTGCGAAGGCTTTTGCAACCAGGGCGCTCTTAAAGCTTAAATCCGTCAGGACCGATCCACATCAGCAAGAACAGCCCTGCCTGGCCCACCGCTCCGATATCTGCTTGAGCACTGCTGAGATGCCTCCTACTGGTCGAGCGAGTTGAAAAAACTGAGTTCAAGAATCCGGGCCTCCATTGTAGAGGCCCCGCGTTAGCTGCTCGCCCAGGGAGCTATGCAGCGCGCGCAAACCTGGCCGACAATTTACCGCGTACTTGCCCCCGCGGCTGTCATTGCCTGGCGGCCTTCAGAGCTTTGTGGATAAAATCCTGAATCTCCGGCCGGATTCCGAACGCCTGCTTGCGTTCGGCCGGCCAATTTGCCTGATCGGCGTACATGGCGTTTAGGCCCTTCTGGATTTCCGGATCGCCGCCCGTGAAACCTTCCACCAGCTTGCGCCAGCGGGCGGCCAGCGCCTGAGCCCTGGCCGATGCCGGGTCGCTGCCCAGCGCGGCTTCAATATCGCGGAACAGCTCAGCCCACTCCCGGCTCACGCGCTCCTGCAGCTCAGGCGTCCACAGGCCTTTGCGCTGTTCCAAGCGGGCTTTTGCCTCATCGCTGTAATACTGCACGGTCCAATCGCTATTGTTTTGCATTTCAATCTCCTTGATGATTACTTTGAACAGATTCCACTGCGGCAGTCCGCTCGCTTCCATGGCGTGGAGCGCGGCGGAGATGGCCTGAATGGCCTTATCGAGCCGGTTGCGCTTTTCCGCCAGCACGCGCTGCTGCCGCCTTAACACGGAAGGCAGCGCGGACGTGGATTTGAGCAAGTCGCGAATCTGCTTTAGAGGCAGCCCAAGAAATTTTAATACCAGGACCTGCTCCAGACGGCCCAGGTCGCTTTCCACGTACAGCCTGTAGCCATTCTGCCCGCTGCGCGCCGGCCGCAGCAGCCCGATGCGGTCGTAATGATGAAGGGCGCGAACTGTGAGGCCCGCCATTTGCGCGAACTCACGGACCCGGAAATGTTCCTGTTTTTTTGCTTTCACGGGTTGCCTCCACGGCATCATCCACTCTGACGTTGCGTCAAGGTCAAGCGGATTTTTTAGGAGGTCGATGAAGATGGTTTTTCATGCCGGTAATCCTGAGCGCAGCGAATGATGGCAGCAATTATTTTCGAAGAAGAACAGGGAGGCTTCCCTACGCTCAGCATGACAATTTCGATTTTTTCAGCAACCTCTTGCGGCCATGTTCAGGCGATTTCCGGCCTGCTCCAGGACAGATCAACTGTCCGCCCTTTTCTGCGCGAGCTCGGAACAAAAAGCGAGGCGAGGAGAACGAGAGGAATCCGAGAGGCGATCAAGCTGCGGGATTCCCTGGCCTTTCGGCCGCGGGACCGCACCTGCAATTGACGCTTGCTCGCGCAGCCGCTATCATCGCCATGATGTGTGCGGGCGTGTAGCTCAGCCGGATAGAGCATCGGATTTCTAATCCGAGGGTCGGGGGTTCGAGTCCCTCCACGCCTGCCAATCTTTTCAACGTCTTAGCAGGGAAGTCTGCATTCGGCGAGTAAAACTCGTACAAGTTCCCCGTTCGTCAGGCAATCAAAAGCGCCCTCGCCACTTGGTGGACCGCTTCGCAGGGTCCGCCTTGCCAACTGCGCATCAGCTTCTCAGCCCCCTGGCTTTCTGGCAGAAGCGATGAATGGCGGCGTGTCGCGGTTTCAGCATGCTAAGGGCGGTAAGTCATCCCGGTGTTATCCGGCCCGACCGGTTTGGACGAGTGTGAGAGGCATACTGTTTTACCCGGCCAACCGTCCTCGGCCGATTTTAATCGCGCGGAGCTATGGCAGCGCGCTGCCGGGGAGCCTTGTTTTGCCGCGAAGGATGGGGCAAAGCAAAGGCCACGTATGCGCCCTGTATGTGTCCTTGCGAAGCCGGATCGGTCACCTCGGGGGCCGCGGCGCAGACAACCAGGTATTCCCGCCCCCCAGCTTCGTAGACACTCGGAATGCCCTGGAGTGGCGTATTGAGCCGCTTTTCCCAAACCATCTTTCCAGTGGCCGCGTCATACGCGCGGACCGCGTGATCCCGCGTCGCCGTGAAAATCAATCCGCCGCCCGTTACGACCGGGCCAGTTCTCGGAAAGGGCAAACCGGTGCCTTGGATTCCTTTCGCCGCCAGTTCGGGCACATCACCGAGCGGAATTTTCCATTTGATCGTGCCCGTGTTCAGGTCGTATGCCGTGAGCGACGACCACGGAGGCGTTATGGCGGGCGTCCCGGCGCTCGTCATCATGAAACCGAATCCACTGAGGTAACGGACCCCTCCGGAATCGCGCGTGGCCTTGGGTCTTGTCACGGCGGCGGGAGGGTCGGCCGCCGGGCGCGATGGCGAGCCCGTGGCCCGAGCGGGATTGAGAAGAAATGCGATCAGTGCCTCCACATCCGTCTTTGCAAGGCGCGGGAATCCTGGCATGGGGCCACGACCCGCCCTCACAATGCTTTCGATCTGCACGGCATTGAAGCGAGAGCCGATGTTCACAAGCGAAGGGATGGCCGGAGGCAGGCCCTTCAGGTAAGCGCCATGGCACAAGCGGCAATTCGACTCGTAAAGAAAATGGCCTTGCTGTTCGGCCGACTCGCCTCGGAAAGCCCGATCCTCTACTTCGGGCTCTAGTTTGAGCATGCATGGCAGGTCCATGGACAGGACGTAAAGACTGCCATGGGCAGGATCAATTGCCGCTGAACCCCAATTGGCGCCGCCACTATTACCCGGCATCTCGATCGTGTCGGTCAATGCGGGCGGCGTAAAAAGCCCGCTGTTCCGGGCCGCCTCGATCTCATCGCGAAAGCGGACCGCCTCCTGCGGATCCTTGATGAACGGGTTTACGTCGCCTGCGTGGAAAGCTTGCCGGGCGAAAGGCGGCGGTTTGGTCGGGAACGGCTGAGTCGGCCAGGTTTCCTCTCCAGGCACATCGGACGGCGGCTCCGGCCGCTCCTCCACGGGCCATAGCGGTTTGCCGCTGACCCGGTCGAACACCCACACAAATCCCGTTTTGGCGACTTGCGCGACGGCATCCACTCTTCGGCCATCGTGCCACACCGTGACAAGCTTCGGAGCAGCAGCATTGTCGTAATCCCAGATATCGTGATGGACCATCTGGAAGTACCAGAGAAGCTTGCCGGTGCGGGCGTCAAGCGCCAGCAAGCAGTCTCCGAACAGGTTGGCGCCGTGACGATCAGCGCCGTAAAAGTTGTATTTGGGGCTCGCCGTGGGCACGTAGACAATCCCACGCTTTTCATCGACAGATATTTCCCCCCAACAATTCGCGCCGCCAACCCGCTTCCATGCGTCCTTCGGCCAAGTGTCGTATCCAAATTCCCCTGGATGCGGGATAGTGTGAAAAACCCATGCCAACCGGCCGCTGCGCACATCAAATGCCCGGATGTCTCCCGGGGCGGACCCGTATCCCTGATTCGTGGCCGAGCCCAAGATCAATAAGTTTTCGAAGACTCGTCCCGGAGTTGTGGATTGAACCAGTGAAAGAGTGCTGGGATCGCGGCCCAGGCCCTCTTTCAGATCCACATGGCCCCTGGCGCCAAAGGAAAGAATCGTCTTCCCGGTCCGGGCATCAATGGCCCGCAAGAAGTGGTTGCTCGAGAAAAGCAGCCGGCGATCGCGTCCATCCCTGCTTTCCCAATAATTGATTCCTCGATCGGTAATGATGTCGGTCTGCGGATCGGCACGGTGCACCCAAACGATCTTCCCTGTCTCGGCGTTCAACGCAACGATGGAGTTGTTCTGTGCCAGGACGTAAGTGAGCCCATGCACTTCGATCGGGTTGAAGAAATAACGGTTGTCGTCTCCCGATGGAAAGATCCAGGCGATCTGAAGCTGACTCACATTGGTGCGATTGATTTCGCGAAGCGAGGAGTATTGCGACGATTCCGCGCCGCCTCCGTACTCGCTCCACTTGGTGTAGTTTTGGGCAAAAGAGATCGATCGGGAACCCAGAGCGAGGCAGCCCAAATACAACCCCATGAGCACGGCACTGCGGCGTAAGACGGCAGCCCGAAATGGCCCCCTTAATCCACACTCCGATGCTTCTACTAGTCTCATCCAGTTCTCCAGGTCAGATTTAATTTTCTAGAGTACACCCGTTTGTAGTGTCCATGCGGCCTTTCCTGGGGCGAAGCGCTGGTGAAACAGACGCTGATGTGCAGAGTTCCTATCGATTACCATCGCGGCTGCGAGCCGCGCAGTCACAAACAGATGTGTCCCATTTCACTGAATTTAATAACCGCAAAGTAAGACAATGGCGGCGTGTACAATCACAGGGTTTAAAAGCAGCCCTCGCATGCCATTCGACAGGTCGCACGGAATCCCGGGCTGCCCCTGATGCGCTGCAACCAACCGCCAACAACCCACACAAGTGGCGTAGCAAGGAGGTAACACGTATGGCAAGCAAAGCATTATGTGTAGGGATCAACGTGTTCAAGAATTTTCCGTCTGCCACGCTCCATGGCTGCGTTAACGACGCTCACGATATGGCGGGCGTGCTAACCGATTTGCTGGGCTTTTCCAAAGCCGATATCACCCTACTTACCGACGCCCAGGCCACCAAAACAAACATCATGAATCACCTGAAGGATATGGTGGATGGGGCTAAGACTGGAAAGTACAACTATCTGGTGTTTTCCATTTCCAGCCACGGCTCCCAGGTTCCGGACCTGAACGGCGATGAGCCGGATCACGCCGATGAGGTGTATTGCCCTCACGACCTGGCTCAAGCCGGCAACAAATGGGATCCGAATCACATTATCACCGACGATGAAATGCATGACCTGTTCGTAAAACTGCCACCCAATGTGCCGATTGAGGTTTTTGCGGATACCTGCCATAGCGGCACAAGCTTGAAAGCGATGGACCTGCTGTTTGACCGCAGGCCGCGCTATGTTCCGCCCCCTTCGCTGGAAGCGTTTGAGGAAGTGAATGGGAAGATTTCCCGCGGCTTTTACACCAAGATGCTCAAGAATGCCATTGTCCATCACATTCTTTGGGCGGCCTGCCGAGACTATCAGACCAGCTCCGACGCCAGCATTGGCGGCGCGTGGCACGGCGCCTTCACCTATCACTTCTGCAAGGAGATCCGAGCCTGCGCCAACTCGCTCAGCCGGGCTCAATTGCTGGCCAAGGTCCGTGCGGACCTTAGCCATGGCCATTACAGCCAGGTTCCTCAGCTTGAATGCCAGGCCACGGTAAGGAATCTGGCGATCAAGCCGGCGCTTGCAGCCAAGACCACTGCGGCTTGAAGAGCATGCTTTGGGGGGCGGATGGCCGATGTTTAGAAAGGGCTTCCGCCCCTCTTTTTTTTGTGTAAGTATGCAGACAGCGACCGGGCGCAAAGTCTTAATGCGCCGCCGCCCTTTCCCGGGCAAGCCGGCGCGCCGGTTGGCCCACTCCACCGCGCCGGATGGCGCGCACCAAAACGGTAAGCACACACAGAGCCTGCCCAGGCGGATGGAGGATTTATGTACATCGATTCTGTGGCAAGGCAGTTTGGCGCGTGGCGCACGGATGATGCGGCCTCTTCCTGCCCGGCAAAGTTCTCGCTCTTTTTCCCCGACCGCGGCAAGGACGCAGAGCAATACCAGGCCAGGGGCGGCGATTACGGCAACCCCAGGATTGCCTCGATTCACGTGCGCGGCGACTTCCAAATCCACCTTGGCCAGCAGAACTGGAGCCTGATCGCCGCCAACCAGATGACGCAGACGCCCCACGCCCAGGGCTGGGTTTGGACTTACACCACGCCTGCCGCGCTGCCCACCGGCTTTTACCAGTACAAATACTTTGTCACCTTCCAGAACGGCGAAACGCGCTGGGCGGGCGATCCGTGTTCGCGGTACGGCGGCGAAGACGTTGGCAACCAGAACTCGGGCCTGGTGATCGGACCCAGCGCCGTTGCGAGCGTTAATCCGCTGCCCGCGCCGCGCCGGCCCCTGCGCGACCTGGTGGTTTATGAGCTCAACATCGACGACTTTACAGACGCCTTCCGCTATTCCGACCAATACTTCGAAAACCGCGCCGCGCTTGACGCTGTCGCCACCAAGCTCGACTATCTTGTTAGCCTGGGTGTGAACGCGATTCTTTTTCTGCCCTGGACTTCCTGGGGCAACGACCTGTATAGCTGGGGATACACGCCGTACCAGTATTTTGCCGTGGAGCACCGTTACACCAACGATCCCACCGATACGTCGCCCGGCCACGAAGCCAGGCAGCTCTCTCGCATGCGCCGCCTGATCAACGAATGCCACGCGCGCGGCATTCACGTGATCATGGATGGCGTGTTCAACCACGCCTGCGGCGATGCGCCTCTGCCGGTTGCCGGTTTTCCGTACCGCTGGCTTTATCAGAACCCGGATGACTCGCCCTACGTCGGGCTGTTCGGCGGCGCTTTCCCCGGCTTGAAGGATCTGGACTACCACAACGGCTGCACCCAGCAGTTTATCCGCGACGTCTGCTTCTACTGGATGGATGAGTTCCGCATCGACGGCATACGCTTCGATAACGCGATCAATTTTTACGTTCAGGGAGACAACCGCGGCCTGCCACAACTGCTGGAGGATATCCACGCCCACAGCGGCGATCCCAATTTTTCCACCACACTGGAATATCTGGATATAACGGCGGCGCAGGTTACAAACCAGACCTTTGCCACCAGCTACTGGAACAACGCCATCTACGAGCGCGGCTTTGACTATCTTTGGAACTGGAAGATCGATGCGCGCCTGGTGCGGGCCTTTGAATCGCACGCCGGATTGAACCCGGGCAAGGTGGCCACCACCTACCTGAGCAACCACGACCACTCCCACGTTACCTGGCAGGCGGGAGCGAGCAACAACCTTGGCGCCATGCAGTGGTACCGCACCCAGCCGTACGCCATCGGCCTGTTTGCCGCGCCCGGTGTGCCGATGATTCAAAACGGGCAGGAGTTTGCCGAGGATCATTGGATCCCTGAGAACGACGCCGGCACCGGCCGGCGAGTGCAAACGCGCCCGTTGCGCTGGGAGTTTGCGGATGACTCGATCGGCGCCAGGGTGTTTGCGCTGTATCAAAAGCTGATCGCCATCCGCCAGGCGCACCCGGCCCTGCGCTCGGATAACTTCTACCCGCCGGGCTGGGAGGATTGGCAGACGCAGTTCAATCCCGAGGGCTACGGCATTGACGCCGCCAAACAAGTGGTCATCTTCCATCGCTGGGGCGATAATGCGGGCGGCGTTGACCTGTACCTTGTTGTGCTCAACTTTTCGCAAACGGACCAGACCGTAAACGTGCCCTTTCCGGAAAACGGCGTGTGGCAGGACCTGCTGAATGCGGCCGTGCAGCCGGCCGTGAACGGCAACTGGCTGTGGAATTGGAACATTCCTTCCAACTGGGGACACATTTTCTTTAAGCATAAATAGACGCCCCACCGGCCTGCCGCGCCCTCTCTGCCGTAACTCCGGCTGCAGCGGCGTCGCTGTGCGCCGGCTTTTCGCCCGGCGGGAGCGCCGGGGTTTACTCCTGGCAATGGCTGCCTGCGGCACACCGGCGCACCAGCCGAAGGCCCTTCGTAACGCGCCGTGACCATCAGCCTTGAGCCGTCATTCCGAGGAGCCGCGGGAGACGCGGAATCCCGCTCCGAGTCTTGCCGCGTTTTTGGCGGGCGTTGTATCAGGGCCCGGCTTTAGCCGGGCCGAAG
>VFSW01000524.1_pt1 | contig 56596 bp, 61 predicted proteins | sample 5358111 | NCBI WGS metagenome assembly VFSW01 (sample SAMN11554181, study PRJNA540505) | mine drainage metagenome | isolation source: sediment from site ElyBrook_90M | place: USA: Ely Copper Mine, Vershire, VT | collected 2017
GAACCCCTGACCTCCTGCGTGCGAGGCAGGCATTCTACCGCTGAACTACCAGCCCTACCGATTGTGGGCCAGAAAATCTTCCCTTAAAAGAGAAAGGTCTCTGTCTGTGCTTGTCAGTTGCTGGCCCTGGGCTTCCTCGAAAGCTTCGTCCCGCAGACCTCGCACACCGAGCGCTTGGGGTCGAGGTACTCCTTCCCGCATCCCTTGCAATAGGTCACCCAGGTAATCTGCTTCCATTGGCCGCGTATCGCTGTCTCCGAAAGATTGATCCCGATGACCTCTGCCACGTTTCGCACCGCGAAGTCGTCGGTGACGAGGACCACTTCTTCGTCGCGCTTGGACTTTATCAGGTCGAGAGAGACGGCGAGAATCGAGGTGTCGGCCTCGGAGAGCGACTTTTGGTCCCCGGTCCTGTTCGAGGCCTCTTTGACCTTCTGGACCGACTCCTTCGACGGCTCAGTGACCTGTACCCTTGAGTGGATCAGCTGGGCCCCGATGCCCCTGCCTCTCACCTCGTCGAGGACCTGATAGGTCGTGAAGTACTTGCCTTCGCCCTGGAACGGGATGCCGGCGAAAAAGGCGGTAGAGTCGAGCACGTGAATCTTTTCGTTCAAGAACTGGCTTTCACTGTCTCAGTCACTGCAGGCTAACGCTGCACCTGCATCATCTGGTCGAGCCGAGTCGGTGCGACCTTCTCCCGAGCCGAACTTCCCTGCACCTTTGCAATGTCCTTCCTACCCCCTAGCTCGTTTAATAAATAATATGTGGTTCGGTCCTCTATCGTTCTGCGCTGCGATTCCGAGCCCAAAAGAGGGTGGGACACGTCGTGTTGGCCTCCGAATGGGTTCAAGCTTAATTACCGAGCTCGGAAAAGGCGTGGGCAGAGCGCTTGAGCAGACCAGCCGACCTCGGTAGTTTGAAGGAGGGCAGCTACATCGTCATCGACGGAGAGCCCTGCAAGGTCGTCGAGGTAGAGAAGAGCAAGCCAGGGAAGCACGGGAGTGCGAAGGTCAGGCTGACGGGAATCGCGATCTTCACGGGCTCGAAGAAGACCGTGATCGGGACGGTCGACACCCACATCGAGGTGCCCATGATAGACAAGAGGGCCTCGCAGATCATATCCGCGACCCCGACCAGCGTCCAACTCATGGACCTGCAGTCGTTCGAGGTCACCGAAAGCACCACGCCGACCGAGCCCGAACTTCAAGGGAGGCTCCAGCCCGGAGTAGAGGTAGAGGTGTGGGTGGTCATGGGAAGGAGCAAGATAATGCGAATCAAGGGCACCGGCTAGCAGGACACTTTTCCCGTTTCAAGGGTCATATCGTTATTAGCCACGAACAACGCCGAGCAGAGGCTAGCTCTAGATGAGGTCAACGGAAGAGCCGTCTGAGGAAGTCCTTTGACGAGATCCAATACCGATAGAGCTAGTCTCGAAACGTCCGGCTGGTCGGGAGCGTGCCTAGGCCTTCGCGACGAGGCGAGCGTCAACAATCTCCAGGTATCCTGCGTCTCCCTTCCAGTGCTTCTTTGAAGAGACCACGCGGATTCTTCGGTCGAAGAGAGGGCAGTCGAGCACGAACGTCTCGCCCTCTCCCCCCTCGAGCCCCGGGTTCACCCCGTACTTCGCATGCAGCTCTGCGAGCTCCCGGATCGCTTCCTTGTCCAACGGCCTTCCCAACCAGCTCTCGTCGAGGCCGAGCGCCGCGACGCCGGTCATTATCACCTCGAATCCGCTGGCTACGATGTTGTTCAAATGGGAGATGGGGTCGACGTGCCACAGGGGCGACACGGCCTTTACACCCAGCTCGTCGCATATCCTCTCGACCCTGGACTTTTGATACACGCTTGCGAGGGCGCCAGTGTAGACGCCTTCTATCGAGTAATCCCGTCTTGCCGTTTCAACCGCGCTCCTCAAGTCGACAAGCTCCTCTTCCTTGACTCCCTTGGTCTCCAGCACGACCTGGGGCAGGCGCATGGCCTCAGCCTGCATCGCGGTCCACCTTATGTTGGGGTAGTGGAACATGTAGGAGTCCGACCTCATGGGAGAGAGCGTGATCAGGCACGCGAGGTCGTCGCCCCTCCCTCGGGCGAGATACGCGGCGTAGGTGCTGTCCTTCCCTCCCGAGAACAGTATTCCGACTTTCAATTGCGGCAACCGCATGAAACGCCGCCAGTTAATCCTAGCCGGTCAGCCGCCGCCAGCCGGCAAAGACTTATCTCTCTATGGCTCTCCGCAAAAAATCTCCGGTGGATTTCAATGCTCGATTCGTTAAGGAGCGGGTTGCAGAATGCCGTCAAGAAGCTTCTGGGCAATGACATCGTCGACGAGGCCGCGATAAAGGAGTTCGTCCGCGACCTCCAGCGCGCGCTGATCCAGGCGGACGTGAACGTGAAGCTCGTCCTGAGCGTGACCGAGAACGTCCAGCGGAGGGCGCTCGAAGAGAAGCCGCCCGCGGGATTGACCAGGAAGGACCAGATCGTAAAGATCCTCTACGAGGAGCTTGACAAGCTGCTCGGCGGCGACCAGGAGCTGAAGCTGGACAGGAGCAGGCCCAACGTGGTGGTGATGCTCGGCATCCAAGGCTCCGGCAAGACGACCACCGTGGGGAAACTGGCGAGGTTCTACCTGAAGAAGGGTTTCAAGGTCGGGGTGGTCGCGGCAGACACGTTCAGGCCTGGAGCGGTGACGCAACTGAAGACTATGTCGCAGCTGGTGGGCGTCGAGGTCTACTCGGACGAGAGACAGAAGGACTCGGTCAAGGTCGCCGAGGCAGGCAAGCGCTTCTTCGAGGAGGGAGGCAAGAACCTCATAATAATCGACACGGCCGGGAGGCACAAAGAGGAGCAGAGCCTGCTCGACGAGATGAGCAGCATCTTCTCGAAGGTGAAGCCCGACCTCAATCTGCTCGTGGTCGACGGGACCATCGGCCAGCAGGCCTTCAACCAGGCCGCGGCCTTCCACAAGGCCTCCCCAGTAGGAGGGATAGTGGTCACCAAGCTCGACGGCGCCGCGAAGGGAGGGGGTGCCCTCGCGGCAGTGGGTGCGACCGGGGCGAAGGTCTTCTTCATCGGGACGGGGGAGCGGGTCGACGACCTGGAGGAGTTCTCGGCGACGCGCTTCGTCGGCCGCCTGCTGGGGATGGGCGACCTGAAGGCGCTGCTCGACATGGCCAAGCAGGTCGAGGGCGAGGTGGACGAGAAGAGGGTCCAGCGGATGGTGACCGGCAGGCTGACGATGGACGACTTCCTCTTCCAGTTCGAGCAGGTCAACAAGATGGGCTCGTTGAAGAAGATCCTCGACCTCATACCAGGCGTCGCTGGGAACATGAAGAGCGAAGACCTGGAGAAGGCCGAGAAGAACATGAAGACTTGGAAGAGCATAATCCAGGCGATGACCGCCGACGAGAGGGCGACGCCCGAGAGCCTGAACGCACCCAGGGTCAGACGAATCGCCCAAGGGTCAGGCAGGAGCGAGAAGGACGTGAGGGAGCTGATCGCGAGGTACAGGCAGACGAAGACCATGATGAAGTCGGGCAAGGGCCGCGAGATGAGGCAGTTCCTCAGGAGAGCGGGAGGTCAAGCCCCGCGTGGATGAGAAGCCCAAAGAGTTCCAACTATGCGGCTTTTGTCGGGATAGGCAGGGGTCGGGAGAGTCCGGCCTCGCTCTGGCTGACGATGCAAGAGGGTGCTTCATATGCGAGGGCATGTCGGACGACCTCGGAGGGATCACCGAGAAAATCCTCTCTCGTCTGAAGAGGTTCGAGTTCCGGACATTCTCCATCGGACTGATGCTCCCGCAGGGGGTTCAAGAGCGCGAGGACACGCTGAGGTCGGAGATGAAGATCAGGGGCGGCGAGACCATCAAGTCGGAGCTCTCGGGTCGAATCGCGCAGACGGTGGTCAAGAGGACGCGCGGAGGGAAGAAGGTCGACAGACTACATCCTGACGTGACAGTGCTGGTCGACATCGGCAACGAGAGCGTGGAGGTCACGTCGAAACCCTTCTTCCTCTACGGCCGGTACACGAAGCCCCGCGGGGTCGCCCAACGGATACTGTTCTGCGAAGAATGCAACGGCAGAGGATGCGAGAAATGCCACGGGACCGGCTACTCCAGCTCGCCGAGCGTCGAGGGGCTCGTATCGAAGAGGCTTGCCGCTTCGTTAGGTTCGAAGAAGTTCAAGTTCACCTGGTTCGGAAGCGAGGACTCGGACAGCGTGGTCTTCCCGCCAGGCCGCCCGATGGTCATTGAAGCGAAGAACCCGCGAAGAAGGCGCGCGCCGAGGGCGCTCAGGCTCAGGAGCGGGAAGGGAAGCATGTCGGTTTCGGGCCTTCGCGCCGCCACCAAGAAATTCGAGCATCCGACCTTCACCTTCATGACCAGGGCAGTGATTCGCGCAGAGCGCCCTGTCGCGGGCGATGACGTGATGAGGCTCCAGCGCGAGATGAGGAATGCGCTTGTGCAGTACAGGAACAACAAGGGCAGGCTGGTGGACAAGAAGATCTACTTCGTAAGGGCAAACGCCCGCGGGAGGAAGATCACCGCCGACATCAAGCTGGACGGTGGGCTCCCGGTGAAGAGGCTCGTCTCCGGGGAGGCCGTGTCTCCGTCGTTCGCGGAGTCCATGAGGATGCCGCTGCGCTGCGAGCGGTTCGACATAATGCGGGTCTGGCCCAGGTCAACGAAGGCTCGTTGAAACCGACATGAAATCCCTTGAAAACGGCGTGCACGTTCATGGATTAACTTTTAAATGAGGGGAGAGGGGCGGCAACGGTTCTTCTATGGCGAGGTCGCACGGATACCGGCGGAGGACTCGTTCCCTCCTAAGGAAGAGGAGTTCGCACGGTCTAAGCCACGTCCTTATGGAGTACGCTCCAGAACAGAAAGTGGTAATCAAGATCGATTCGACCCAAGTGAAGGGGATGCCGCACAGGAGGTTCAATGGCCTCGTGGGCGTGGTAAGGGAGACCGGCCGAAGGGCGGTCATCATCGATGTCAACGTCGGAGACAAGGTCAAGACAGTGATCGCGAGGAAGGAGCACATCGTTCCACTGTTGGAGGCGAAGCAGTAGAGTTGTCAGCAGAAGCAGCGCCTTCGCCGCAGAAGAAGATGCTGACCCTGAGCGAGGCTCATCAGATTCTCGAGAAGATCGACGTGGAAAAGGCTGACCAGATCCAGAAGAGGACCTTGGATTACACTTCGAAGTTCGCGAAGACGACGCCGGAGGTCGCAAGGAAGCTGAAGAAGCAGCTCGAGGCCGACTGCGGCCTGAGTGAGGGAGAGGCGACGGAAGTGGTGAACATCGTTCCAAAGTCCATTGAAGAGCTGAGGACGTTCACGGCAGGATGGCGGAAGCTCCTCCCGACGGAAACGTTGGAAAAGATACTCAAGATACTAAAGTCCAAAGATTAAAAAGCAAGGGAGCGCTTCAGACATTGAAGGGCTCATGTCACTCGGCTCTGATTTTTGCTGTGTTGCTTCACCCGTAATCCTCGAATAGTGAGCCGAGGGAGTTGTGCTAGCGGAAAATGATTCCTGCCGAGAAGAGGTATGAGGAATTCGCCTACGTGCTCGACTTCGTACCGAGGGGAAAGTCGTCGATAATCAAGGGGAGGGAGGGACAGATCGTCCAGGCCTTGGGAGAGGAGAGGCTCACGTTGTTGGAGCTGCTGGCAGTCGAAAACCAGGACTTTGAGACAGGCGAGAAACTCAGGATTGGGAGGGAGGGGCGCGCGAAGATCCTCAGCGTGTTCGGGAAGCTCGCCTACGAGGACTTGACCGCGGAGGCGAAGGCTCAGCTCCTGGGGGTCTGCGAGGCCATCGTAAAGAACAACGAAGCGCGGTACGTCGCTTACTTCAACGAGCTGCAGCCCCTCACGCCACGCCTGCACGGATTAGAGCTGATCCCGGGGATTGGGAAGACGTTCATGAAGACCATAATCGAGCTGAGGGAGAAGGAACCGTTCGCCTCGTTCGATGACGTCCAGACCCGCGTGGGCCTGCGCGAGCCCGCGAAGCTCGTCGCCAAGCGGATTGCGGAAGAGTTGTCAGGTGCTTCGAGGATTAACATCTTCGTCAAGAAGTGACCGAGGCGGCCGAGCCCGGCGACACTCGTTGGGGCAGCACTACCTCGTGGACAACTCGGTGGTGAGCTCCATGGTCAATCTGGCGGCCATAAGGCCCGGCGAGAGGGTCCTCGAGATAGGGACGGGAAGGGGCGCACTCACCAGGGAGCTGACAGGCCTGACCGCAAAGCTCGAGGGCTATGAGATAGACAAAGAGAACTACGGATGGCTCAAGGGAGAGCTCGAAGGGACTTCCCTTATCCTCCACAACGAGGACGCGTTCAAGTCGTCTCCCGAGTTCGACGTGCTGCTCTCCAGCCTTCCGTATTCAGAGTCGAGCGCATTCGTCGAGTGGCTCTCGGGAAGGCGGTACGACAGGGCCGTCGTGCTGCTGCAGGACGACTTTGCGAGAAAGATAACCGCGCCGCCCGGCAGTCCAGCTTACAGGGCGGTGTCAGTCGTCTCCCAGGCCTCGGCGCACGTCGAGATAGTCTCGGGCGTCGGCAGGCGCGCGTTCGACCCCCCACCCCGCGTGAACTCGTGCCTGGTGACCATGAGGTGGAGGAGGACTCTGACTCCGGCCGAGACGGCCATGATAAAGAGGATCTTCTCGCAAAAAAGGCGGACGGTCAGGGCAGCCCTCAAGAGCCTCGGACTCGTCGCACCCCTTTCTGCTCCCGCACCAGACGAGGACATGCCGCTCCAGTGCAGGGTGAACGCGCTCCGACCTGAATCCGTCCTGGCGATGATTGCCGTGCTGAGACGTGCAGAAGGGGCGAGAGACGCAGACGCTTGAAAGGGGTTGGTCGCAGTGCCTTGAGGGAGCTCCACGACATTCTGAGCGTCACAGTCGTGGGACCCGAGTATCCCGTCAACCTTGGGTATACCGCTCGCCTCATGAAGAACTTCGGCGTCCGGAGGTTGTACCTGGTCGACCCCAACGTCGACATGAGGGCAGCGTCCGTGTATGCGTCGCACGGGGCCGACATCCTGAAGGATGCCAGGGTGGTGACTCTCGCACGCGTGAGGAAGGCCCACGACTTCCTGCTCGCGACGACTGCAATCAGGGCGAGGAGAGGCGCGAACATCAGCAGGACGACGGTCAAGCCAGAGGAAGCCGTGGCACGGATATTGGCCGCCGATTCCGCGTCCATGGTCTTTGGGAGGGACACGACCGGGCTTACGAACGACGAGCTGTCGCAATGCGACCTTGTGACAACGGTGGACACAAGGACAGACTACAGCACGCTGAATGTCAGCCACTCGGTCGCGATACTCCTGTACCTGACCTCGAGGGCTCGAGCTGGACAGAGCGTGCGAACGGCGGCCGCAGGTTCGCAGGCTTCGCTGGAGAGGCGAGAGGCCTTCTCAAGGTACGCCTACCAGCTTGCGATTGCGTCTGGCATGCAGAAGCACAGAGCCGAGAGGATAGTCCAGGTCGCGCGCAGGGTAGCGCTAAAATCCGACGTGAACTCCAAGGAGCTGGGCTTGCTGGTCTCGTTGATGAGGAAGGCCGAGCTCGCCATCAAGAGAGCCGACGGCTAGGCCCGTTCGAGAACGTACACCATCCTTCTGATCCACCTGGTGCTCTGGTGCGACACCTTCAGGGGATACTCGTAGGGCAGGGTCCCGGGCGGCTGGAAGGGCCTCAACCCGACCTCCTTGAGGTCGTCGAACGACAGCGTGACATCCTTGCCCTCGATCGTCCTGAGAGACGGGGTCACCAGGACCATCCTCCCGCCGCGCCTCAAGGCGCCGCTCATCTCGTGCAAGGCTTCGGAATAGATGAATGACGCGTGCTTGATGAGGCGGCGCGCCTTCTCGAGGGTGGGCGGTGACGACAGCCTAGGCATGAGGATTGGCTCCGAGACTATGGCGTCGACCATCTGGTCGCCGAGCGACCTTCTCAGGTTGGTGGCGTCGCCGGTGATTACGGAGTAGGAGGGAGCGCGTTGCCCGCCGCGCTGCCCTTGTGACAGGAACCAGGCCAGGTTCTCCTTGGTCCGCTCGACGCTCCCGTGGTTCCTGTCGATTCCAATGCAATCTGCACCCTTCAGCAGAGCCTCGCCCAGGACGGTCCCAGAGCCACAGAACGGGTCGAGCAGGACTTTGCCTTTGGAGACGCCCGAGATGTTGACGAGCAGGCGCGCCAAGCGAGAGGAGAGCGAGATTCCCGAGGTGACATACGGCCTCTCCCTCGACCTCTCCTTGTACCTCTCCGTCTCGGGGACGTACACCGTCACTCCCCATTGAGACGCCGCGCCTAGGGGGAATACGACGAAATCCATCGCCGACCTCGAAACCACCCGCTCCGAATACAGCTCAGGCCCCGAACGCGAGCGGATCAGGTTGGCCTTCCTGTGGCCGGCTTCGCGTATTGTCGAGAGCAGCTCCTCTGAGAGCTCCTCGTATTCGGCCTCTTGGTCGCCCTGCGAGCAGTAGAGGCTCAGGGACAGGTTGAAGTTCCGCTCTGGGAACGTTATGGCCTCCTCGAAGCTGGGGGAGTCTACGGGAGGCAGGGGGAGGGCGATCTTGTGCACCCCAGCCAGCTCTGTGTACCGTTTGAACCGGCTGCCGCTCAGGTCAGCGACAGCTATGTCCTCGCACCGCATCGAGACCTTGGCATTGTCGCCGAACACGCATTGCGCCTCGAGGAGGGAGGGAGCCCCGAAGGCGAGCACCAGGATGAGCGACTCGGAATCGATGCTTTCGGGCGGGACCAGGAAGGGCAAAGAGGAATTTTGGAGGCTGGACGCTAATTAAAGATTGGCGACTCCGGAAAAGACACGTCTTAGGATGAGAGGCCCCTGGGCTCGAGAACGAAACTTAATTAGGAGTGATTTAGGCCGCATAAATTCGAGGTAAGAGAGCCGTTCATGGAGAGAACTACAGGTTGCATAAATCCATGGCCTACACTTCGAAGTACTACGCCCCGGGCGCCCCCAACTCGAAGATAGCCAGGTTCACCACGGGCAAGTTCAGGGACGATTACGATTACAAGGTCCAGCTCGTCTCGTTGGGAAAGGTCCAGATAAGGCATAACGCGCTCGAAGCGGCAAGGGTCGCGGCAAGCAAGAAGGTCACGCTGGTCGGAGAGGAGGCATTCTACCTTGTCGTCAAGACCTACCCACACATCATTTTAAGAGAGAACAAGATGATCGCCACGGCAGGGGCAGACAGGCTCCAAGAGGGCATGCGGAAGGCCTTCGGGAAGCCCGTCGGTCTGGCAGCGCGCGTATATATCGGCACGGTCGTCATCGAGATCTCGATCAAGGCGGAGCATCTTGACAAGGCAAAGGCGGCCATGAAAGCAGCCTCCACCAAGCTGCCCATGTTGACCAAGATTGTGGTCGTGCCACTGGAGAAGAAGGTGGAAGCGGAAGCGGCGGCTGTTTGACAGTAAAGATAGACACAGAGCGGGTCTTCAATCTCATCGAGGAGAAACACCCGAGCAGGGTGATCTTGAACGCCCCCGGCGGCCTCCTGAGGCAGACGATGGACCTGATGCGGGTCGTCGAGCTGAAATACGGCGTCGAGTGCGTGCTCGTTGGCGACACCTGTTTCGGGATATGCGACACCGTGGACAAGGAAGTGGAGAAGCTTGGTGCCAGCCTCGCCCTGCACATCGGGCACAACGCCTCTGTCCAGAGCGTCGGCGATTATACCTACCTAGTCGATGCCAAGGACGACATCAAGTTCGACACAGTAGTCCAGAGGTCAATCCCAATGCTCTCAAAGTACAAGAGGATCGGGCTCGCGACGTTCAGCCAGCACCTGGACGAGCTCGAGCCGGTGAAGAAGCAGCTGGAGCGCGCCGGTTTCGAGGTCTATCTCGGCCGGAAGAACAGCCTCCTCTTGGGCAGTCAGACGTTCGGGTGCGACTTTTCCACCGTGTTCGCCAACGCTGAGAAGGTCGACGCATTCTGCTATCTCGGGCAGAGCGAGTTCCACGCCGTGGGCGTGGCGATTGCTACTGGGAAGCCCACCTACCTGCTCGACCCCTATCTCGAAGAGATGCGCGACATGAAGGAGGAGGCCGAGGAGAGGCAGAAGAGGGCGATACTCGGCGTCTACAAGGCGCTCGACGCGAAGGTCTTCGGAGTCATCACGGGGTTGAAGGAAGGCCAGATGATGGTCGGGCGGTCGAAGTGGATCAGCGAGAGGCTCCAGGCCAACGGGAAGAAGGTCGTCCGGCTCGCGATGCGAGACATAACCCCGGACAGGCTCGCCCAATACACGCAGATCGAGGCCTTTGTGCAGACAGCGTGCCCCAGGATATCGATCGACGGCTTCACCTTCAGCAAGCCCGTCCTTTCGATCCCCCAGGCGGACGCGTTGGTGGGGCTTCTCGAGGGCAGAGAGATGAGGGACTTTTTGCATAGGCCGAAGTGGATAGAGCTCACGGTGGGCCAGGTCCCGAGGAGCCCCAGGTAGCGTGTGTTGAGATGAGCAAACGAGAAACCGGTAGCAAGAAGGACCTGCCGACCGCAGTCGCCCTCCCGGGGGACTTCCTCGCATCTCCTGAAGAGTTCCTTTCGGGGAAGAACACCTACGAACAGCAGGACTCGGTCAGGGCTTCATTGTCGGGACGGATAGAGAAGGACCTTTCGAAGAGGGAGGTGGCCGTGCGCCCCGTCGTGGTCGCCAAGACCCCCAAGGTCGGGGACGTCGTGGTCGGCCAGGTGGAGGCGGCGATGACGAGTACGGCCGGAGTGAGGATCTCCTACATGAACGGCGTCAAGACCGGCGCGGGCTTCCCGGGGACGATCTTCACGCGTGGTGAACGCGGAGGCAGGGGGGAGAGGCGGACATACGTCAAGCTGGGCGACGTGGTCAGGGCGAGGGTCGCGAGCACGCTCAACGGGATGAACCAGCTGTCCATCGACGAGCCTCACCTTGGAGTCCTCGCTTCCATGTGCAGCGTGTGCGGCGCGGTGCTGGTCCCGGGCGATGGGAGGGCGAGGTGCGAACAGTGCGGCAACGTCGAGGAGAGGAAGTTCGCTGACGACTTTGGGCAAGCGAACATCCAACCGTGAACTCTTATTAACAACCCGAAGCGGCCCGGTTGCGAAAACAGATGCAGGTTCAAGTCTCTCGGAAGGAAGACAGAGAGTTCACCGTCGAGGTGACGGGAGAGGACTATTCGCTCGCCGAGATAGTGCATCACGAGCTGCTTGACGAGAAGAACGTCACGTTTGCCGGCGTCCTTCCTCCACACCCTCTGATCAAGAAGCTCGTCGTGAAGGTCCGTGCCCAGAGGATCAAGCCTGAGAAGGCTCTGCTTGCGAGTCTTGAGAGGGCCCAGGTCAACTCACACGAGCTGCTGGAAGCTGTGACCAAGGCCATAAGTGGTGGATCGGAGTGAAGTTCTGCCCCAAGTGTGGTACGCGACTAAAGCTCAAACAAGTAAAGGCGGAGAAGGGAGGCGCGACGATAACGCTCCTCTGTGACAACTGCGGATACTCGGACAAGGCCGGAAGGACGGTGACTCAGGCCACCGAGGAGGAACTGGCGGAGCTTCCGGCAATAAAGGTCGTAGGGGAGAAGGAAAGCAAGTTATCGACGCTCCCGACGACCAAGATCGAATGCCCGAAGTGTGGCCATGACGAGGCGAACTGGTGGTTCCTGCAGACGCGCAGCGGCGACGAGCCCCCGACGCAATTCTACAGGTGCCTAAAGTGCAACCACACCTGGAGAAGCTACTCTTAGTAGTCGTCGGTTGAGACAGGCACGGCCTGCTTGCTCGCGACCATGACCTGGGCGTTGCCCACAGGGAGCCTTGCCACGTCGTTGACCTCGAACGGCCCGTACCTCTTCAAGTCCGCCCCGATTATCTCTCCCACGCGCTTCGAGATCCTCACGGTCGTCATCCGCTGAGTCTCTCTCCTTTGAACTAGGGTGAAGAACGAGGGCTGCCCGTCCGCCACGGCCTTCACGAACCTCTCCTCTTTCTTCGTGAGCTGCCTGAGCATGTCGTTGATGTATCGTTCCTCAGGCAGGAGGTTCTTGGACGAGCGCTGCGGCTGGTCGGCCTCGTGCGTCGCTGCCTCCTCCTTCGCCGCCTTTGACAATCGCAGCTGGAGCAGTCGCTTGGTCATCACTTCTATGAGCCAGAGCTGCTTCTTTGCCAAACGTCCGGGCATGTCCTCATTCCCTGAGCCTATCGTAGCGCGGAGTTTTTGGGCATAGTTGGCCAGCTTGATGTAGGCGTCTGCCGGGAGCGTGGTCAGAGTCTCTGACGCCTCCTCCGACTCCAATACCTGTCTCAGCCTATCTACCGTTGATAGGGGTTCCATCTAGTCGGCAACCCTCCCTAGACCCTTTGTCATCAGGTAGACGGCGGCGTACGTGGGGAGCTCGGGCTCCTCGGAAGAATATGGCCCGAACGTCCTGCCTTTCAGGCTGAATACTGGCGAGCCCTGAACAGAGATGGTGACCTCTTCGTCGCCGAGCACGACCGGGTCATATTCCGGCCTGAAGCCATCGAGGTCATGGACTCGCATCTTCAACAACCCAGAGTTCCCGTGCAAGGTCCCGGGCATGCGAAAAATCCTGTGTATATCTGTTGTGACGGACTCGTCGATCCTGGAGCTGAACGCGTTGATTACCGTCTCCAACCTCTGTGGCTGGTCATTGTTGGCCGACGCAGTGATTCTCTCGGACCATCCTCCCTCGGCGGGCGCGCGGTCAGACCCCTGCTGACGGACGAGGCCGGTGCCCTTGACGTAGTTCGCTATCTCGGCGCGCGCGGGGGGCTCCATCGCTTCGAACCTCTCGTCGTTCACGTGAAGATGATACCCCCTGTTTCCGGAGAAGTACACTTTGATGCTGGCGCTGGAGACCCCGAAGTCCTTCGTGAGGAAGCCGATCAGTCGGGACACGTGGTCCTTCGTGGCACCCAAGCACTCCGCGCAGCTCCAATGCAGCTGGGCTGTGCCCGTCCCTTCGCACTTCGGGCAGCGCGCCGGCCTCTCAGCGGAGCGGATGATCTTGCCGCACGTCTTGCACGCCCAGAAGCTGTGCTTTGCCCTGCACGCCGTAGGGATGGCGCTTGCGTCTATATCGAAGATGAGCTCGGCGCCCTTCCATCCCTTCTCGTCCATCGACAGCGTCGGGTTTGAGTAGGTGGCGTTTGAGCAGAAGACGGAAGACGGGGCTTGCTTTACAAGGTCGGCGGCGAGCTCTCCCGAGGTCTTGTAGGACAAGTGCCTTATCATGCCTTTCCCGAACGGGATGTACCCGAACTCCCTGTTCTGTATCATCGTAGGAACCTCCACGTCGTCGTGGTGCTTGAAGTAGTGCTCGCGGTATGTCCTCCGCAGGAACGCGGTGGTCTTGTCGTCCGCCTGGGACGGGTTACCATCGACCTTGGGGCCGCTCACGAACAAGGACGCAATCGGATTCTCCGTTGATTATAAGATTAGTGAGGTTTGGGCAGCGCGGGCATCCGCGCGCCTCGAGCGCTGGACTGGTTCTCTTGAATCCTCGGTGGTGACCAAATACTCGGCTCGCATTCTGTTTTATGTCTAGCAACTCGGATGCGAGACACCCTCAAGGGCAGTCAGGACTCTTAGCCCCGTTGAGAGGGCTCGGCTTGCGGGAGTCATCGACGGAGAAGGGTTCGTTGCGCCCCCGCCGGTGATTTCATTAGGGTGTTGAGCCATAGCGGAACAGGGCGTCTCAGCTTTGCATGAAAAAGAGCGAAAGTCTTGAAAATAGTCGTATATCCATCAAGTGAATCAGCAACTGACGGGCGGCCAGACTGACAATAGGCGAAGACGTCTCAGATAATCGCTTGAAAGGTTCCGTCCGATACGGCAGGGTTGTTCCCCTGGGGCCGGGTAGAACGCTTCAAATCGAGTGGCATGAGGAATTCTATCTCGGGACAAAGACTGCCGAAGAAATTACATTCTCGATGGAGGAAAGGATGAGACGGATTTTGCAGGAAGCGGGGATCATTAGGTAGACCCGGCTCTATCGGCCGATTCTAGAGATATGGTCGAATCGCTAGTCGCTTCTTAGGCTGCAGACCGGAAGATGTTACGAAGTCCGGCACTCCTCAAGGTCGTCATCGGTAGTCCTGATTGCGAGCCCCATGTCAGCTTGCCGCTTCAACACCGGGCAGTGCTCCCCCGGCCAAATATGGAAAGCCGTCATGCACCAGCTGAATTCCTCGTCCGAAAGGTTGTGCTCATGAACTGCCCTGATTTTGACAGCCGCTGTCGCCAAAGAACCCTTGGGAGGCTGAGATTCAGCCGAGTTCAACACACGCCTGCAAGAGTTCTTGTGTTATGCTTCTTCTTTGATGGAATTGGCTAGATTGTTATGCGAAGCCTAGAAACGGAACGCAATGAGACTTCGTGTTCCATGATTCTACCTCTGGGCAGGTAGAGGGTTCATTACGCCTCCTCCGGGTTGTCTCATTCAAACGTCGAGCTATAGGTGGTGGAAGCTACATCGCAAAGGAAAGAGTGGATAGGGTATGATTTGAGCTTTATTTCAAAAACGGAGCTAGTTTTCCTGGATACGGGGTGCAAGGAAATAGTGTATCCTGGCTCCCTGCTCGTTCAACTTGAACTCCAAGCGGGCGGGCTTCTTGCTAGAGTACTCGCACACGACTATGTCTGAAGCGCTCCCCACGGCCTTCGAGATTCCAAGGAGGTAGTCGATGTTGTAGCTCGCCTTGGCTTCCTGCTTCACCTGCAGGTCGAGGAGGTCAGCGCCGCCCTTGTCGAGCTGGATTGTCGCCGCTCCCACGTCGCTCTTTCCGGAGAAGGAGACTCCCTCCTTCAGCGAGGATATCATGACCTGGTCTGCCACCACCGAGATGTCCCCGAGGACCTTCTCGAACACGTTCTTGCTCATTGCCAGCCTCACGTCCAGATCCAGCTTTGGCAAAGGTGCTGTGCCTGGGGTGGTCTCGATTAGGTGCACCTTGAACTCCCGTTTGTACCCGTTCATCAGCCTGAGTGTCAGCGCGTCGTCTTCGCTCGAGGTTATCTCCACGCTGTCCTTGGCGTCGCACCTCGCAATCAACTTGACAAAGTCTTCCACTCTGATGGTGAACTTGAAGGGCTTGTCGCATTCGTATTTCTCGAAGCTTGAGTTCGGCCAATTGAGGTCTACAAGCGCAATGTGAGAAGGATCCATCGCCCTGAAGACAAGGCCCTCGTTGGAAACCTCGAACGTGGCTTCCTCTACGAGCGTCTTGATCGCTGCCGCAACAGCCTTCCACTCTTGGCTTCCGGCCGTCTTTGCAAAAAACATGCTTTGTGGTGCTCGCCTTCACTCGGGTTGCACAGAGACCGATAATAAAGATTGGTTATCGATTGTGCGAAATTCCTTTGACGCGAAGAATGGCTTAGGGATGGTGAGGACTCGCGTAGGCGTCGACGGCGGAAGGTTGGCGCGGATAGCCGATACGCACCACAAGGCATAAATCATAATGCGGGTCGGCTCGCTTGAAAACCCATGAAGATTCCGAAGGAAATAAACACGAACTGCCCACACTGCCACAAGCATACCCTTCACTCCATCTCGCTTTACAAGAAGGGGAAGGAGAGGGCGTCTTCGTGGGGAGCCAGACGACAAGCTGGGAGAAAGCGCGGCTACGGAGGCCAGAAGTTCCCTGAATTGATCAGGACAGCGAAAACTACCAAAAAGGCGACTTTGAAGTTGAAGTGCAAGGAGTGCAACAAGGAGATCATGCGCAAAGGGATACGCCTGAGAAAGGCAGAGATAGTGCAATAATCAGATGAAGAGAGAGCGCGAGTTCATACCAAAGCCCAGGAGCAGCTTCCTCTTGGTCAAGTGTCCCGACTGCGGCGAGGAGAGGCCGATGTTCTCCACTTCCACGAGGGACGTGACGTGCAGGGGATGTGGAAGGAAGCTGGCGAGCAAGACCGGCGGGAAGGTAGAGGTCGACGCCCCGATAATCAAGAGACTGGACTAGATTAATAACCAGCCTTCTCGGCAACTGCAATTGAGAGGAGATTAGCGGATGGAGAGTAGCGAGCTTCCCGAAAGAGGGGACATCGTCCTCTGCACGGTGAGGGAGATCAGCCCTCACGGCATCTATGTCGACTTGGACGAGTATAACGGCATGAACGGCTTCCTCCACATCTCAGAGATTTCCACCGGTTGGGTGAGGAACATAGACAGGGTCGCTAAGGTTGGACAGAAGCTAGTCCTCAAGGTCGTAAGGGCTGAGAAATCGAGGAGGGAGGTCGACCTATCCCTCAGGCAGGTCACGAACGAGGAGAGGCGGAACAAGCTGATCGAATGGAAGCAGAAGGAGAAGGTGATGACGATACTCTCCATGGTGAAGAAGAAGCTGGTGATGGACGACAAGCAGTTCTCTGAGATTGTCACCAAGCTGCAAACCGAGTACGGCACGCTATACGAGGCGTTTGAGGATGCCGCGAAGAGGGGTGAGAAGACCTTCGCCTCCATGGAGTTTTCTCCTGAGGTGGTGAACGAGATGGTCACGGCGGCGAGAGAGAAGATAGCTTCGCCGAAATATGAGGTCGGGAGTATAGTCGAGATGAGCTCAAACGCGCCAGACGGAATCCTCCAGATCAAGAAGGCGCTTGCGTCAGGTTTGAACGCGTCCACAGTGGCAGAGATCAAGATGACGTATGTGGGAGCGCCCCGCTACCGCGTCAGGGTCACCGCAGACGACTACAAGCAGGCCGACAAGGTCATGGGCGCGGTCCTCCAGAAGATGGAAGAGGCCATAGGCAAGCACGGCAGTTTCACGAGCAAGAAGGAGATGTCGCGGAAGTACGGTGGCGGCGCGTAGACGGAATGAAGAACCTTCTTTTCAAGTGCCCAAAGTGCTCCAAGTACACCATGGACGCAAAGTGCGCTCAGTGCGGCGAGGCGACAATTATGGCTGCGCCCGCCAAGTATTCCCCTGACGACAAATACGCCAGGTACAGAAGCCCGCTGGCCTATCAGGCGGCTGCGCAAGATCAACAGACCTAGCGCGCTAAGCCCGCGGATTGACCTTGTAGATCAGTACCGTGGAGAAGCAGCTCACTCCAGAGCCGCAGGATATCGGGCTGTCCAGGCTCGAGGAATGGAAGGCGATTTGGAATTGGTTAGTCCCTCCATTCAGTTGGAACGTGTAGGGGCTGGCGAAGAGTTGGATTGGGGGAGCGCCTGTGCTCGGATCTAACGACCAAGTCTGGCTGACCCCGGCCGTCGAGTTCGACAGGTCGAAGAACCCGGCGGACGTGAAGGGAAGCATCTGCCCGAAGACCGTATTGAGTCCCGTGGGCGTGAGGTTGAAGTCGTCGGGGCTGGGGTAGAGGTATTGGGTCTCGTTGAGCCCGCCGATTCTTATGAACCACTGCTTCTTGCTCTCGTCGCCGCCTCCAGGCGTGAATCCGCCTCCCGCGGGCAGCTGCAAGACATAGTAGCTGGTGCCGCCGATGGATATTTCGCTGCCCGTCAGGAAGAGCAAGACGTAGGTCGGTCTGCCGTGGCCCATGCTCAGCGCCGTGGCCGCCCCCGCCGTCTCGTTCTGCATGAACATCTGCCCGATCTCGGCTATCCTGGTCTCGTTCAGCGTTGCGTTGTCCGCGACGGTCGTCCTGTTCCCCATGACGTTGACCCAGTAACCGTAGTCCCACCAGCTGATGATGACCGAGTTGGTCGGAGTGTTGTCGTGTATCCAGTTGAGCGCCTGGAACCAATCTGTCACCTGCGAGTGCGAGAAGACTGTGCCGCCGTTTGCGATCGTGACGCCGTAATCCGCCGGGCTCTGGTCGCACACTATGCTCGTCCCGGTGCACTGGACCGGGTTGGGTATCCAGAATATGGTCGCGGGGAATGCGAGCAACGCAATCAACGTGATTGAGTAGACCGCGCGCATCTCGCTCTGTGTCGAGTATGTGGGCTTCCTCTTGACTAGTGTCGGCGCGCTGGGCTTTAGAATCGCGAACACGACCTCGGCGAACCCGATCCCTCCTAGGATTGCGAGGGCAATCGAGGAGTATACCAAGAGGCGCGAGAACGCGGCCGAGATGTAGAGGCTTGACAGGCCTATTACGAGGGCAAACCCGATCGCCGGGCTCTTCCTCTTGAATGCGACGTAGGCTCCGAAGATTCCAAGGAAGAGCAGGAGCAGATACGAGGAGAAGTAGTCTCCGCCTGTCGGTATGAAATGCTCGGCGACTGACTGGACGAGGGGGTCGCCGCTCCTCACCCACGGGAGGATTGCCGAGAGGTACCTTCGGCTGACTGTCGAGAGCAGCCCGAAGCTCAGCACCGCTAGCCCGATGAGTGCGAAACCCAAGAGCACCTTCACCATCGTCCACCTGTATTCCGCCGGTCTCACCCAAGTCCTCATCCACTGGCCCACGACGAGGAAGACCGTCCCCCCGATCAGGGCGAAGCCTGCAGGATTCGTGACGATCCCTGTCCCTGGCCTTGGGAAGATTGCGCTAGCGAAGATGTCTCCTGCCGTGAAAAGCAGTGCGATGACCGACAGGCCAGGGACATCGAAACTCAGGAACGGCATTATGACGAAGAACAATCCAAATGCTATGCTGAAGTATAATCCGCCTCCCCACGCGGTGTTGGCGTAGCCTGCCAGAAGGCCGGCGAAGACCCCGCGGAAGACCTTCTGTCTGGTGCTCAACGGACTGTCGAGGAGCGTCAAGAAGAGGTAGCCTGCGCAGACAAAGAGGAATATCGCCAGAGGTTCGGACTTGAACCACCCTAGGTTTCCCCTCTCGATGAGTGGAGGCGAGACAGCGATCATGAGCGCGGCGAAGAGGCCTCCCACCTCGCCAGCGATGCGTTTGACGAAGAGGTAGAACATTATGGCGGTCAGCGAGCCGACGAAGACGGGGAAGAGGATGAGATAGTTGTAGAGACTCAGCTGCAGCCCGAACACGTTCCTGAAGAAGATGAACGAGAGGGCTCCGGCGAACTGAAGTCCGTCTTGGGATGTAGACGCCACGGCTCTGCCCTCTGGGAACCAAGTCGTGTAGTCTGTCCAAGAGAAGTAATGCATTAGCCCGGACAACCCTCCTTGGTCGAACGACGTGACTATGAAGTTGGCCGCTTTGTAGTCGTAGTACGGGTCGAACTCGTTCAGGAAGAAGCCGTACTTGGCCGGAAATATCCTCATCAGGATTGCGATCACGAAGACGCTGACCAGCACAAGCCCAGTAATCATGCTACGCCGGGTAACAGTGGGGCGGCGCAGAGCGCCGCGTAGCAAGTTACTGAAAATGCCGCTCAAACTTGGTCGACAGCGCTCTCAGACCATTTAAGAGTTTTTCGAATGCGGCTGCAGGAAGTCTGTGCTTGCTGTCTTCCAGGCTACAATGTCTTAGTTCTGGTGTTCGGCATCTAACGACTCCAGGAACTCGACGTACTGACTCGGCGACATGAGGGACTTCTTCTCTTCCTCCAGCCTGGAGTGCTTCAGCTCGACTATCCACCCCGCTTCGTACGGCGACTTGTTGATCAGCTCGGGATGGTTGACGAGCTCTTGGTTCGTGCTGGTCACCGTCCCCGAAAGCGGTGAGTATAGCTCTGAGACGGCCTTGATTGACTCGACGGTGCCGAACGAGCCGAGCTGCTTCACTTCCTTGCCGGCCGATGGGAGCGTGAGGTAGACTATGTCGTTCAAGGTCTTTGCAGCGTAGTCCGTTATTCCTACCTTCGCTGTGCCACCTGTCACTCTTGCCCATTCGTGTTCCTTGGTGTAGAAGAGCCCGTCTGGAACCTGGTATGGCGAGGGGTTGCTCAAACACTCGGGGTCTTGAGCGCAATCTATTTACTATTATTGGTGCGGCTTTCGTTTCCAACCATACAGCGAGCCGTCGTAGAGTGGGAATTTTGCTATCTTCCCGCTGCTCGGCGAGTCCCTCACCACGACCTTGACCGCCTCGCCTAGTTGGGGCGGAGGCGTCTTGATGTACCCCATTGCAATCCCACGTTTCAGTATAGGAGAGAACGTCCCGCTCGTGACCACGCCTATCTCAGATCCAGCCTGGTCGGTAATCTTGAAGTCTCGGCGCGGAATCCTCTCGTCCATGACTATCCCTCGCCTGATTCTCGCAGGCTCTTGCTGCATCAACGAAGCCAACTTTCGCCATCCGACATAGGACTGCTTGTCCTTCGAAATCACCCAACTTAGGTCTGCTTCGAGGGGATTGGTCGCCTCGTCCATGTCTGAGCCGTAGAGGGGCAGCCCGGCCTCCAGCCTCAAGGAGTCTCTCGCCCCTAGCGCACACGGCGTCGCGCTTTTCGCCAAGGCATCCCAGACAGCCATGGCGGCGGACGCCGCGTCATAGACTATTATCTCGAACCCGTCTTCACCGGTGTATCCCGTTCGGGTGATTACGGCTCGGATCCCCTTCACAGTCGAGAAGGAATGGGTGAACCTCTTGGTCTCGGCGAGCGCGAGCGGCGTCAAAGGCTGGAGGGCCTCGATTGCTGAAGGGCCTTGGACCGCAATCATTGTTGTGACCCCGGTGATGTCTTCCATCATGAAATTGAGGCCGGCGCCGTTCTCCTCCATGTGCTTCAAGTCCTTGGCCTTGCTCGCCGCGTTCACGACCAGCAGATACCGCTCTTGCTCGATCTTGAGGACTATGAGGTCGTCGATGATTCCGGCGCGGTCGTTGAGGAGTAGCGTGTAGATGGACTTGCCGTCTGGTTGCTTCCCGATGCTCGTCGGGAAGAGGCTCTCCACGAACCGCCCGGCGTCAGGGCCGGTCACGTCGACTCTGCCCATGTGTGAGACGTCGAATATCCCTGCATGGTTCCTCACAGCCATGTGCTCCTCCATGGTGCTGGTGTACCAGATGGGCATCTCGTAGCCAGCGAATTCTACCATTTTGCCGTGGATCCGGTGGAACTCATAGAGTGGCGTGTGTTTCAATTCTCTTGTCGTCGCCATGCGCGCTTCGTATAATAGGAGGCCCGCCGCGCCTGTTTAAAATGAGTTTGATTAGGCCTTGATCACATTCGTGCCAATCAGGACGCCCAGGAAGAGCGCTTCTTTCAACCTTGGAGAACTCGTCGACCGGTTCGTCGGCTCAGAGCTCCGAGACGGAGACATACTTGTGGTCTCGAGCAAGTTCATCGCGGTGTCAGAGGGAAGAGTGGTCGACCTGGAGACCGTCGTCCCAAGCCATCGAGCCGCCTCGGCGTCGAAGAGGCTGAACATCTCCCCAGAACTCTGCGAGCTTGTAATCAGAGAATCCGACGACGTGATAGGCGGAGTCGCGGGGTTCATGCTCACTCTCAAAGAGGGGCTGCTGACCCCGAACGCGGGGATAGACAAATCGAACGTCGAGCACGGCAAGGTCGTCCTCTACCCACGCGACTCCTTGGAGTCGGCTATGGCCCTCGTCGAGGAGATGCGGTTCCGGCGCGGGGTCGAGATAGGCGTGGTGGTCTCCGATAGCAGGCTGATGCCCACGAGGAAGGGGACCGTCGGGGTGGCGCTTGCCGCGGCGGGCATTGAGGCGATCGTGGACCTTCGAGGGAAGCCTGACCTGTTCGGGAACGTCCTGAAGGTTACGAGCCAGGCCGTCGCGGACGACCTTTGTTCCGGCGCCCAAATCGTCATGGGAGAAGCTAATGAGTCAGTCCCAATCGTCTTGGTGCGCGGATTGACCACGGACGCCGGCCGTGACTATCGGATGTCGAGCTTTGCGGTGGACCCCGAGCAATGCGTCTACATGCGCAGCCTTGGATACCGCGCTAGGTGAATCTTCCTTCGAGTTTCAATACTTCTACTTTGAAGTTTTCGGGTGTGAGCTTCGCGCCGCACTTCTTGCATTTGTAGCCGGAGGGCTTCAAGATGTCGTTGGGTGACCTCAAATCAAATCCGGAATAGATTGCGTAACCGCACTTAGAACAGACGAGTTCGTAGGTCACGCCTGCTCAGGTTGGTCGTTGCTCTTAAAAGGATTGCAATGAGCTTCAATTCCGTCTCGAGGCGCAAGGCCCTATCGCAAGGACGACCGGGTTCCAGCGGCTACACCCTCGTGATTTGCGAAAAGCCGGATGCGGCTAGAAGGGTCGCCGAGGCTCTCTCCTCAGGGGCTCCAGAGACCCTAGCGGTGGGGGGCGTCCCCGCTTTTCGGCTCCAAGACGCGGACGGTAGGAAGTATGTCGTCTGCGCCGCCATGGGGCATCTCTATGGTATATCGGACACGGTGAAGGACAGACGGGTCTACCCGGCGCTGGACCTTGAGTGGTATCCCCTCGGGGCGATAAGCGACAAGGCAACGAAGGCTGTTTCTAGCCGAATCCGAGCCATCCAAGGTCTCTCACGGGAAGCGAGCGCGTTCGTGAACGCGTGCGACCTTGACATCGAGGGAGAGACGATCGGCCACAACATCCTGAGATACGCGTGCGGGGGGAAGGAGGTCTCGGCGTTCCGAGCTAGGTTTTCCGCGTTGACCAAGGAAGAAATCGCGCGTGCCTTCGAGGACGCGAGGTTGGGTTCGGCCGATGGCCTGGCGAGGGCTGGGAGGTTGAGGCATGCCATAGATTTCGTCTGGGGCGTCAACCTCTCGCGCGCGCTCTCGGAGTCTCTTAGGACAGGGTACAGCTTCAGGACAGTCAGCATCGGTCGCGTGCAAGGGCCATCTCTGGGCTTCGTCGTCGAGAAGGAGGTTGAGGCCAGGACGTTCGTCCCCACTCCGTACTGGACGGTGAGAGGAAACTTCAGGAAAGACGACGTTGTCTTCGAAGCGAAGTATTCCTCTGTCCCTGTCGTGCCGCGAAGAGATGCCGCAGAGGAGGTCAAGCGAGCGTGCGAAGGTGGAGTGGGGGTAGTCTCTCGTGTCTCGACGAACGCGGTCAACCAGCGGCCGCCGCCTCCCTTGAACCTGGCGGACCTTCAGAAGGAGGCCTTCAGGCTCCTTGGCTATGCGCCGAGCAAGACACTGCAAATCGCAGAAAGGCTCTACCTCGGTGCGATGATTTCGTATCCCCGCACCGGAAGCCAAAGGCTTCCCAAGGTCGACTACAGAGGGCTCCTCTCGAAGCTAGCTGGCTTCCCAGGATATTCTGGCATGGTGGACGAAGTCCTTTCGCGAAGCACCCTCAACCCGACAGAGGGCGAGAAGACTGACCCGGCTCACCCCGCGATCTATCCAACGGGCGAGTCTCCAAGGAGGGCTCTCGCGGTAGAAGAGAGGAGGGTGTTCGACCTAATCTTGCGGCGCTTCCTTTGTTGCTTCGGCGAGGACGCAGTTCGTGAAATTAGCTCGGTCGAGGTCTCGGTCGGCGAGCGCGAATTCGCTTTGGAGGAGACGAGGGTGTTGAGACCTGGTTGGATGAGGTTCGCCGTGGGAGGGGGAGCGGTTGACGGCCCGCCAGTCGCAATCCCTGCGCTCCGACAAGGCGACCGGGTCGACGTTGCCGGAATTTCGGTCGAGGAGCACGTCAGAGCGCGCCCCGCGCGGTATAACCAGGCGAGCCTCCTAGAGAAGATGGAGAGAGAGGGGATAGGCACGAAGGCGACTCGCGCCGACATCATCTCCACGCTCCTGCTCAGGGGTTATGTCACTGGAGATGTCATGGTCCCCACCGAGTTGGGAATCTCGCTGATCGAGGCGATGCGCGAGCACTGCCCTCAGATAATCTCCACCCGCCTGACTCGCGACATCGAGGCTCAACTTGAAAGAATCGAGAGCCAGCGCGACTTGGACGGGGATTTTTTCGAGGGAATGCTTTCAGCGTTGTTGACCCAGATTGGCGAGGTGAGAAGGCATGAAGGCGACATCGCCGGCAGGATGCGGGGGTCTATTTCAGAAAGCGTCGATGCCCGGACGATTCTGGGAGGCTGCCCGGTGTGCAAGGAGGGGCGGTTGAGGGTGATTCGCTCCTACAAGTCGGGAAAGAGGTTCGTGGGTTGCACTAGTTACCTTAAGGGATGCAGAGCATCCGCGCCGCTCCCCCAGAAAGGAGGCATCAGGCCTACGGCGAAACCTTGCGGTAGCTGCGGCTGGCCGGTGGTCTATGTGATGCTGGGCAGGCACCCGTGGAAGTTGTGCGTGAATGACAGATGCCCTCGGAAGGTGAACGTGTACGCGATGCAAAATCCGCGAAAGGGCAAGAAGTAACGCGAACTCGGCTCTTTGTGAGGCGGCAAGACCTGTCTCTACAAGGGGTGGAGAGGGCGTGAAGAAGAGCGCCTTTGTGCCGTGCCTGATGGGCATTTGAAAAGAGTTAAGGGCACAGAAAATCCTGGCCGGCCGGTAAGAGAAGTCATAGAAATGGCGAAGCCAGGGGAGTTTTCAGTTTGATTAGACAGTGGATTGAGTCTCGCGTGTCGGGGATGAGGGAGAGGCTTGGGAAGAGTGCCGAACGTAGCGGCCTCACGACCACGGTCAAAAACAGCTGGATTGAAGTCATCTACATCGCCGGCATCATAGTCATGTCTGCTGGGATAGTCAGCGCCCTCGCCAGCCCCGTGCCCCAATCATACATCATCTATCCAGGACGGAGCGGTCAATCAATCCCTGAAACGGTCATCAACGCGATGGCGCTGGCGATGGGTTTCGCCGGGCTTTACTTCTCGTATCTCAGCGGTAGGCAGACGGTGAAGCCTAGGCTGGTAGGGTTCTTCTTGATCCTAGGGATCTTGTTGATTGCAGGCGCAATCTACATCGAGATGTACGTCTATCTTCAGAAGTAGACGGGTTCAGACCTCGAGCTCGTCGTTCGGCCACCGACCCTTAAACCCGCCTTTGAGCCTGAGCGCGCCTTCCCGAAAGTCGGTGTCGACCAGCAGGTCGCCGAGCGCCGTCAACGACCGCTGATTCGTCCTCTCCTGTTTGGCGCCTAGCTCCGTCCGGTAGGCCGTGGCGATTGCCCAAGAGTTGTTCATTCTAGCGTTGTAGGAGAAGAGTCTCATCAGGATTGACAGCTGGTGCGACTTGAAGCGGTCAACGGCCAGCGAGAAGAGGGAGTTCAAATCGTCGATGATGAGCAGTTCTCTCTTCGAAGAGAGCAGCGCTAGTAAGGAGCTCACCTCGAAGTCTTGTTCCGGCAAGAGCAGCACTTCCGCCGTCGTTATGGCTTGAGCGTCGTCTGCGAATCGATCTATGTTGGTGCAATAGAAGGCGTCAGAGTCGAGGACGGCCGTGCTGGTAGACCGTAGGCGTGCGCATCTCAACATGAATCGACTCAACTCCATCTTCGCTTGGATGTCGTGAAGCAGCAGAATTGTGAGCTTCCCTCTTAGCGGGGCGAGGAATCTATTCGCCTGTTCCTTCGTGGGAATGCTCATAAGCTCGCTCTGCCCTTTACAGTCGACGAATATGTCATGAGGATTATTAAGGTCGCCACCGACGACGGCAATGCGTACTACGCAGTCGTCTCTCGCCTCAAGAGAACGCACCTTCGGTTCTCAAGTATCTCGCCCGGGCAGACCTCCAATCCAGCCCAGGACTTGGTTCTCACTAGCAAAAGAGAGGTCCCCGAGTTCGGGGTAAACGCCGTGGCGATAGAGGACCTCAGCGACGACCCGTTGATAATGGAGGGTCAGCTGCTTTCCCGGCTCCTTGAGGAGTCGAGGAGAAATCTCCTGATTGGCATCGATCCTGGCTCCAGGATGGGTGTGGTGATGTTCTACGGCGGAAGAGAGCTTGGCGCTCTGACCACGAATTCAGTGGAGAGACTGACGGACCTGGTTGTTGCTGTGGCGGCTGGTGTCCCCCACTCATCAATTTCCGTGAAGATCGGCGGCGGCGAACCTAGGTCTTCCTTGCGGCTGGCTCGCTTGTTGCGCGAAAGGCTGCCGCAGTCGACCTCCATCGAGATTGTCGACGAGTCAGGGACGTCGGGCGGCAAGCGCGGGGCAATCGGCGCCACCAGGGACCAGCGAGCCGCGGCCAGAATTGCCTTTCGCAAGGGAGTCCAGTTCAGCGGCGTCGAGCACTCGAGAAGAAGCCCTGAGTGATTACGCGAATCGACACTGGCCCGAACTCGCCTTTGATCATGTCGTCTCTGAGCCATGCCGGCATCAGGTCCACTATCTTTTGTGCGGCGAACCTAGAATCCATGAAGAACACCATCCCGACCTTTCCAGGATCTCGCACGTGCCTTCCGGCGCACTGAAACGCCTTCCTCAACGCGGGTAGCAGGGAGAGGACCATGTATGCTTGATGCTTGTCGAACTGGTTGGTTTCCATCTGCTCGTATTCTGCGTACATCGTGGGCGATGGAGGCGGTAGGGACAAGCCCACGACTATCGACACGTCCATTCCGTCGCCAGGGAAGTCCTCGCCTTCCGAGAACCGTCCGCCTTGCACTGCCAGAAGCACACACCCACGGTTTGATTTGAATGTGCTCATCATGCTGTCAGAGTCCTCATTGGTGAGACCAGGCCTCTCCACCAAGACTTCTCTCGCTGGTTGGTGGTTGGTCGATGCTGCCCCCTGCTCAATCTCTTGGAGCAAAGGGCCTTTTATCGCCTCCAGCACGATATACGACGGGAGAAATACTCCTATCCCTCCGGTGGTCGAGTTGCAGACAGCTGCGACCCTGCGAGCGATCTTCGTGTACATCTCCGCGGTCCTCATCTTGAACCTCGTCGTGACGCCGTCATCGATGACAGTCCTGATTCTGAACTTGTAGTCTGTGGTCGCGCTATGAACGACGGTCGAGGACTCGTCGAGGCCAATGGAGCGCAGAAAGAGGCCCGATGGGTTGATCGTGGCCGAGAGCAGGACTAGGCTTTTGAAACCCTTGACAGCTCCCAGGAACCTCCTCGAAGGGCTGGTATCCGTCAAGAAGAGCGCGCGATCGGACTTTACCAGTACTATGTCGTCGGAATCAATGGAAGCGAGCAGGGCGCTCAGGAATGCGCCAAGCCTGATGATCGAGGAAGGCAGGTTCCTCTTGGTCGCCACAGAATACCAGGCGACGCCTGAGTTTGTCGACAACTCGAAGACGAGGTCTGACAGCCAGTCCTTCGGGTGGTTGCCGGTTATCGCGTCGACGAATGACCTCTTCCCGACAAGCCAACGCTCGCTCTTGGAGCAGAAGTCCGTCGCTCTATCGTTGATTTCCGAAATCGCTGCTGAGATTTGAGGCAGGTAGAGGTCACGGGCGTCGTTGATGCAGTCTCTGACGTCCGAGAAGGACAGCGTCGTCATGGAGTTGCCGGAGATGAACTCCCTGATGTTGTGAGCCTCGTCGATTACCGCGACGACCTTGCCGAGGGGCTTGTCACCTGGGATCAGGACCGACCTGGAGTTCTTGTCGAGCAGGTAGTGGTATGTCGTCACGACGATCTTTGAGCGCGCCAACGAAAGACGCGCGACCTCATATGGGCAGACATGGAGCTCGACTCCCTTGTTCAAGAGTTCCGAAATCGGACCTGGTCTGCTGGTGAAACCGTCGACGAGGTTTTCGATCCTTTCGTGGTTGAAGGCCACGTTCAAGAAATAGCTGCAGAGGTTGTTCGAGGTCTGAAAACTGCAATACCACTTGAAGGTCTCGGGCGACACTCCGAAGCTCCTCTGCCTCAACAGACAGTAGTCGTATTTTGAGAAGAGGCTGGTGGCTCGTACCTGGAACCGCGTGGATAGGCGAGTCAGTTCCTCCAGCACTCGGAAGACCTGTCTCTTCGTCCTGCATACGTAGATGATGTCGAGGTCATCTTCTGCGGCCGCAGCAACGCTCCCGGCGAGGACGGCCGCCGTCTTTCCGAATCCGCTCATCGCTTCCGCGACGAATCGCTGCCCGTTCTTGCATGCAAGATAGACGGACTGCGCTAGCTCCTTCTGCCCCTGGCGGAAGGACGGGTATGGGAAGACGTCCTCTGGGCGCACGGAATGATAAGAGGGGGTCGTATTTCAGGATAGATGAGGGAGTCAGACCGAGATGCGCGACATGAAATCTTCCTTGCCGAAGATTGTCTCGACAGCCTGCACGACCTTGCCCCTGTGTTCGGAGAAGGTGTAGATCCTCAGGATGTCCATGAAACCGGCTATTGACCCGACCAGAGGGAGTTCGCTTATCGGCACCGTCTCCGTCTTCCTCCTGCCGCCATAGTCGTCGTTTGAGAAGAGAGTGATCGAATTGAACGTCTGCCTCTCGTACGTGTATGGGACAGAAGGCGTGTTTGGCACGTCGATGTAGATGTCGGAGGCCTTGACACCTGCGCCTTGTGCGATGCTCGAAGCGAGTTCGTCCCTGAACCTCTTCTTGCTGAAGATCCGTTGAATCGTCCTGTCTTTCCTCTGCATCACCTTCTCGAAGACGCATTTTACGAGCCTCCTCTGCATGTAGTTGGCAGCTAGCTTCTGCGCCATCTTCAACTCTGGGGTATGCGGGTCGAGGTCGGCGAGTTGCTGCAGCACAACCTCGTCGGTCAGTCTCAGGATTTTCTCGACCTTTGAGACGTCGGTCAGCTTGAGCTCTTTGTCGGCCAAGGTCATCGAGTGGGCGAGCATCAGTTCCGCCGCCCTGACCGTCCGATGGAAATACACCGCCTTGAACATCTCGTACCTCGCTATTAGGAGGGCCTCGAAGGCGTACAGGGCCGCCCTTTCTAGCATAAGGTGGCCGTCGGCGCTTACGTCCAACGAATCGACTACTCTCTGTATGTCCACTTTCCCGTATTCGACGCCGGTGAAATAGGTGTCCCTCAGTAGGTAATCCATCATGTCGGCGCTCAAGCCCCCGGCGATAACCTGGTTCATGAACGGCTGACCTCTTGACTTGCCGACGCAGAGCTTCGATATCTTCGAAGGCTGGTATCCGTTCCTTCTCAAGATGTCTCCTATGCTTGATTCCGAGACTATTCTCTGCGACAGGTCCTCGTGCGTTAGCTCGGTCTTGTCTGCAAGGACTTCTTCAAAGAGGTGGGAGAAAGGTCCGTGCCCTACGTCGTGTAGCAGGGCAGCTATCCTCAACTCTTGGATGTCGTCGTCGTGTAGTCCGGCCCTGTTGGCGACCGACTGCCCGACTAGGCCGGCCACGTGCATGGTACCGAGAACGTGCTCGAACCTGCTGTGCACGCCGCCTGGATAGACGAGGTAGGCTCCTGCCAGCTGGTGAATCCTGCGGAGGCGTTGGACGAAGAGCGAGTCTATCAGCTCGCGCTCTTCCGCGGTAATCTTGATGTAGCCGTGAATCGGGTCTCTGATTTCAGCGACGTACTTCAGGGTCATAACGTGGCTCCCCTGTCCTTCGCGAACGTCTCTTTCACGGCGGTGAGCACCGCGGCTTGGACGTCTCCAACCGATCCGTCGGCGTCAATTAGCTTCCAACCGCGCTTGCGGGAAAGCTCCCTGTAAGCCTTTTGGGCCTTGAGCTGAAGCGCTGAGCTTCTCTCGTAGGAGTCCTTGCTGCTGCCCGGCCGCCTCGAACTAAGAGAGCGCGGCGACGCGTCGAGCACTATTACCAGGTCAGCTTTGGGCATCCCCTTCTCCAAGTTGGCCAGCCACTCGACGTCGAGCCCGTTGGCCATGCCGTACGCAAGATTGGACTCGGTGTACCTGTTCACTATGATTGTGTTGCCCGCTCGAAGGGATGATTTGATTTCGTCTGATTTTTCCCACCTGTTGGCAGCGAAGAGAAGGTGCTGCAGTTCGGCCGGGCAGGTCCTGACGCCTGAGAGGAAGGACTTGATTTCTTTGCCGATCGGCGTGTCGTAGTCAGGGAACGACATTTGCATGGTCTTGACTCCCTTTCTCTTCATCCAAGCCGAGAGGAGGAGGCTGTGGGTCTTCTTGCCGACTGCGTCTATCCCTTCGATTGCGATGATGTACCCGCCCCGGATTCTCAAGCGCGTTCGCCACTCTTGTTCAAGCATCGCTCCTCAGAAGAAAAGCGCGAGGGAGCAAATCACCAGTGATGACGCCAGAGTCGCGCTAGCGTAGGTCTTCGTGAAGGCCAGCGTCTCCTTCGTCAAGGCCGCAAAGTCGTTCAGCGACTTGTCACCGATAAGTGGCAGAGTCAGTTGTGAGGCGATGGTGGTCACGCTGCCCTGGGCCAACCTGCCTTCCGCGAGCTTCTCGAGCTTTTTGATCGTTGCGACGAGCGTGTCTCTGTTGCTGTCCTCCCCCAAGGCGCTGTAGCCCCGGTCGGTGAGGTACCGCGCAGCCGACTTGTGAGTGTCCGATGTGCATAGTTCAATCAGGTCCACGTTGTCTCTTTTGAGTTCGTCGATGATCATCTGCCTCAGCCCCATGACGGCGTTGTTCGAGTCAGACGTTACCAAGGCGTATCTCGAGGCCTGCTTCTTGAAGACCAGGACCGTCACGCCTCCGTCGCTTATGTCCGAGCCGTGGTCGAACTTAAGCTCAGACGAGTGCGCCACGCCTACCTCGAACTCCTCGTCAGGGCTGGCTCTGTTCTCCGAGAGGACTCTTCTCCAATCATCTTCTGCGATGTCTTGTTGTTCGAGATTGTCTCCGCCAATCGAGTTGTGCGCGTCGACGAGCATCAGCTCGACTCCCGATTCTTTTGCGACCGACGCTGCTCCGCCGATTATTTTCGGTTCCAGGTCGTCGGTGTTGTAGGGAGCGTTGGACAGGAATGCTATGACTTGGTTCCCGAATCCGAGGGTGGTCACGGTCGTAGGGCCCAATTTCGACCTGACCGGCCCTCGCATCTCCCGCACCTGCTGGCCACCTCCTGAGGTCAAAGAGGTTGCGATTGCGGCCGCGTATTCTTTTGCGAGCTCGTTCGTCGGGAGATTCCTCTCATGTCCGCCTATTCCGTGCAAGACCATCGGGACCACGTTGTCCTTCCGAAGTTGGTGGTATACCAACTCAGAGAGGTCGTAGCTGCCGACGGGGAAGAAGGGGCCGGGATGTACCCCGGGTAGCACCAAGGCGACCTTTTCCGCCGCGCTCGCTAGAACAATCCGTGTGGTGACAGGCTCGTCTTGGGCGTATTGGGTGAAGTAGTTCTCGAGGTCGGCGGGCTTGTGCGAGACCCAGGACTTGAGGAACGATTGGAACGTCTGCAGCGAGTTGATGCCGACGCCTTCAGTCTTGAAGGTCTTGAATTTCAACAAGAAGGTCGCCGTGATGCCCAAGATGACGAAGCCGAGAATCGTTGCATATACTGCCGCGGAATTCACGTGTATGACGAAGATGGAAGCGAGGAGGAGCGTTATTCCAGGTTGCAGGGCTGCGATGCACGTGCTCTTGATAGTGCTAGAGATGAAAGCCCCGTTCACCACCAATAGTTCGAAGCTCCAAGCGAAGAAGGCCCCGAGGACGAATTCGTTGAGATTGGGTTGAGGGCTGTGAAGTATCCAAGAGAAGAGGGAGCCGACTGCGAAGAGAATGGTCCAGATTAGGTTGGAGGCGAGCGCTAGCCCGAACATCCGTCTAAGCGAGATTACCGAGTCAGGGTCCAGCGTTTTGATGACATAGGTGACGACTCCGGAGGTGGCGAATATCGCGAGGAATATTCCTAGAGCTGCTGCGACAGGCAATCCGTCGAGTGCGATCAGCGGCGCGAGAAGGAGCATGTTGGAGACTGCTAGAAGGATGGAAAGGGTGGAGAAGGAGGGGAGGACGAACAGGTGCCGGTAGCGGCGGGCTAGCTGTTCAGTGGCAGAGCCATACAGATGAATCTACCCGAATAATATAGCGAGGAATGCGGTTGCCGCAGTTGAAGTCGCCGGGGCAGGGAATATCAGGTTTATCGCAATCGACGTGACGACGAGCCCCATCGAGGCCGCGAGGACTATCTCCGGCTTTATCTTGACACCTTCGGTCTCATCCTCGAAGAACCGGAGCAACCCGGCGCTCGATGCAGGTAACGGGTTGTTCTTCTTGCCGCTCATGGTGTCTATCCCTTTCGCCGTGCGGCCGCCCTTTTAAAATATGTTGTACAGTAGTTGTAGACCGAATAATTGCACAAAAACAATAATTACTGAGGCTGGTTCCTTGGCGTCGTGAAGAATCGACAAGGCAAGCTGATTTCGCTGGTGAAACAGCACGAAAAGTGGTTCTCTGAGAGCCTTCCGCTGGTCGCAAGTGAAAACGTTGCCTCTCGCACGGTCAGGCAGGTCCTTTCCTCGGATTTGGGCCACAGGTACGCAGAGGGCTGGCCGGGGGAGAGGGTGTATGCAGGCTGCAAGTTCATCGACCAGATTGAGCTCGAGGCCATCAGCCTAGCCAAGACGCTGTTCAACGCGGAGTTCGCCGACGTCCGTCCTGTCTCCGGCGCTTGCGCCAACCTTGCAGTCTATTCCGCGTTGTCAGACCCCGGGGACACGATGATGGCGCTGTCCATCCCGAACGGCGGCCACATATCGGCGGGGAAGAAAGAGTTCTCAGGCACTGCGGGGCTCGTCCATGGGCTGGACATAGAATATTTTGTGTTCGACAAGGAGAACATGAACATAGACGTGGATCAGACCAAGAAGAAGCTCAAGGCGGTGCAGTCTTCAGGGAAGAAGTTGAAGATTGTGATGTTCGGCGGAAGCCTCTTCCTCTTCCCGCACCCGGTCAAGGAGCTGGCCGACGCCGTGTTGGAGGCCGGGGCGACGCCGTGCTACGATGCCGCGCATGTGGCCGGTCTAATCGGAGGCGGGATGTTCCAGGACCCGCTCGGCGAAGGCGCCCACGTCATGAGCTTCAGCACTCACAAGACGTTATTCGGTCCCCAGGGCGGCGCAGTGGTCTCGAAAGCGCAATACGGGGAGGCGCTGAAGAGGTCCGTGTTTCCGGGGACGTCGAGCAACCATCATCTTCACAGCGTGGCTGCCAAGGCCCTCACTTTCGCCGAGTTCTTGAGGTTCGGCACCAGCTATTCCAAGGCCGTAATCGCGAACGCGCGGATATTGGCCGAGACTTTGGCCCGACAGGGCGAGAACGTGCTGGGCGAGAACCACGGCTACACGCAGTCCCACCAAGTGGCGCTGGACGTCACGAAGTACGGAGATGGCGGACAGGTCGAGAAGAAGTTGGAGACCATGAACATAATCGTGAACCGCCAGCTGCTCCCAGGGGATCTTCAAGCCGGCAGGCACTACACGAACCCCGGCGGGATAAGGCTCGGCGTCTCAGAGCTGACCAGGCTTGGGATGGGGAAGAGCGAGATGAAGGAGGTCGCAGAGGTGTTGCATATGGCGCTGACCACCGACAGAATCGACGTGGTGAAGAAACGCGTGCGCGGCTTGCGCAGGCTGCACCAGAGGGTGAAGTACTCGTTCGACAACTCCCCTGCCTACTTCTACCGCTAGGCCGAGCGGTCTACGACAAGACTGGGCTCGGAATCAGCGCCTTGCGCCGCGAAATCGGTGAGCTCCGATTGGGTGCTCTTCTCCCTCGTCGGAAAGAGCTGGTTCATCTCCCTGACCAGCAGGTCCAGCCTCTCCTTGATGTACTCGTCGACGTCGTACTCGTGCGCGAGTCTCCGTGCGATCGCCAGATACTTCTCGACTGAGCCCCTGGTCAGGGTCGCCCTGAGCTCTCCTCCGCAGATTTCGCACCTGGCGGAGACCGTCGGTCTGCGGAGCGTCCGGCCGCATGCTCTGCATTTGAACGACTGCGTCGAGTATTTCTTCATGTTCCCGGCGATGTCCCTAATCAGATGGGTCTTGATTATCGACTCTACGACCTGTCTTGCGGAGACGGCCTCTATCTTCTCGGCGACCTCTATCTGCTTGGATATCTTGTCGGAGAGCGTGGTCAGGGTCGAGTAGGCGCTTCGCGAACTCTTTATCGTGATGGAGCTCGTGCTGTGCGTAAATCCGTAGTTGTAGAACTGGTCTTGAAGGTTCACCCGCTTCCTGATGGTCTCTATCAGGTCGGAGACCTTCGAAGCGTTTGGGGACGACCCGGTCGCCTCGTAGAACGCGAGCGGGTATTTCGAGGCCACGTCGAAGTTGTGGGCCTGGTCGTCGACCTCTGCAGGGAGGATGATGGGTTGAATCAGCAATGGTGTGTCCATCAGCCCGCCGATTTGTGTGGGTATGTATTCGACTGAGAAGTTAAGGAATATGTCGAGCAGCAGCAGCACGGAGTCGCCGTCGCCGTCACAGTCTCGCCGTTTTGCGGAATGCCAGCATGGGTTGGCGAAGCAGACTTGGGCGTTCGAGAAGCCGATTATTCTTCCGGCGACGCCTACTGACGTGTGAGGCGCAAGGCCCACCACCACCTTGCCCCGCAACTGGTCGACCGTCGTTACGTTGTAGAAGCGTGCAAGCCCATAGACTGTCTCCAGCTCGTCGTCGACGAATTGTGCCACGCGCACTAGGTCGCGCGCGGTGTTCTCCGGGATGACGACGTCTTGCGGCTTGAGCGCGACAATCTGATCGGCGTCGACGAGCGGTTTGCCGTCCTTGTCGACGTCATATCCTAGCGAGCGGAGCGTCGGTACGTCGACGTGGATGTTGCCGGGCCTGAAATGAGTCAGAGGCGCGTTGGTAACGTCAACGCGGGCCGTTCCGTCCTTGTAGACATAGATCCCGTGCTTGCTGCGTAGGGCACCTTTCTCGATAGGTTCGGCGTATTTGGAGCCGCTGGACAGACCGCGTACTCCTTTGATCGGGCTGTGGGCAATTTCTGGGACCTTCCTCATGACCGCGTCTACACTGGCTTTGATGTCGAAGATGTGATTCGAGTGGGTCACCCCTTCGACTCTGCACTTCGGGCAGCTCTGGCCTTCTTCCGCGCTTATGATTTGGCTGCACCTGGGGCAGGAAAGGAAGCGAATGGTCGCTTCGCCGCACTCTTCGCACCTGCTGGACAGCTTTCTCTTGCCGCACGAAGGGCACATTATGTTGACGACGTCGACCCTCATGCTCCCTTGTTTTGCGGCCGCGACCAAGTCTCTGGTGGCGCCGCCTGAAGCCCCCACCGGGAACAAGACGTGGACCGGGGGTTTCATGTGCCTTAGCATCGCCTTCTCGGGCCGGCCCACCCTCATCCCCACGGTCGCTGTGGTCTGCCTCCGCACTCTTAGTCCTGAGATGTGTTCGACGAGCTCCAGGGTCTTGGCGGGATCCCATGAGGAAGGGTCTGCCACCTCTTTGCCCTCGACGTCCATCAACGCGGCCAGTATGGTTGCCCACTCGCCCGTGACGGTCGCCGAGCCCTTGTTGCGCGTGTAGGGTACCAGTAGGTGTTGCAGTGCATCTTCGATATGGCGTGACGCGATATTGACCTCGACGTCAAGCCCGGACCGGCTCGATGCTTGCCTCAGTTCCAGCAGTTCGGCCGCAGAGACCCGGTCGAACCTCGGGGAATACGATGGGTGGACTGGGAGGCCGAGCGCCCTAGAGAGAGAAAGCGTTTCTGCTACCGTAGGGGGCTCTCCGCCGAGGATAGCCTCCAGCCTGGCTGAATCGAGTCCGCTTCCGGCTCCTTCTGTCTGGACGCCTGCCTCGGGATGGCTGGCGAGCGCTTCCTTCAGCTCTTCGAGCCACCATTCCGTCACGTATGGGGAAGGCGCGAGGGTCTTGTTGTTCTCTAAGAAGTCCCCGTAGCTGATGAGCGCGTCGCCCATGTCGAGTATCAATTCAAGAGAGTCGTGAAACCGCTCTGCCGCGCTCAGAGTGTTGATGCGTCGCACTGAGCCGTCTTTCAGGCGAACCGTAGGTCCCTCGATGGAGTCTACGAAGGCGATGGTGGCCGCCTTGCCGGGTATGTCTACCTTGACTTGGGTGCCTACAACGACGCAGTCGTCGAGCAGCGCGGGAATGGCGGGATGGATGCCGACGGTTGAGAGGCCTGTGTTCATGGCCCTGCCGTATCTTATCCTGAGGCCTCCGCGGGTGTTGGGGGACGAGATGACGGGGCGCCCGGATATGATCTCTTCGAAGTGCGCCCCTACCTTCTCGGTCTCGTTCAATGACTGTTGCTTCCCGCCCTTCAACTCGGCGAGCCAGTCCCACCCGGTCAATTCGAGCTCTCTGAGTATCTTCGCCAGCTTGTGAGCCCTGCCGATTACCCCGTCGTTCAGGACGCGTAGGGCCCCTCCTCTCACCCTGTCGGTTGCCACCCTCTTCAGGTTCCTGTGGACCACTACCTCGTACGGGTCTGTCTCTACTCCGTCGATTTCGACGGGCAGGTTGGAGAGGGCGACTCGGACGTCCGAATCAGAGACCCGGTACTGGAAGCTGCCGACCTCGCGCTCGTAGACTCTGAGCTCTTCGATGTATCTGGCGATCTCTTCGTCGCGCGCCCTGTATGGTGAGAGCCCGAGTTTCTTCGCGACTATGTCCGCAATCAGCACGGAGAACGCTGCCTCCGTCCCCCCTGCGGACCTCATAGGGCCTGCGTAGGAAATCGAGGCGTACTCGCTATTGTCGTCGTTCTTCTTGATGACGACTGTAGATACGCCCTGAATGGGAGCGACGGTCACGCCGTCGGTGATCACCGCCAACCCGGCCCTCACTGCGTATTGCAGGGCCTGGTCGGTGCTCATCGTCCCGAACTTGCCGAGGGCTATTTCTTCGGCGATCGTCAGCGTCGCCCTCTCTTTGGTCGTGGTGTGGAGCAGGTGGCGCAGCCTCTCCGCTAGGCCTTCAAACTGGGAGAGGCCTAGCATCTCGTTCACGCGGTCTGCAAGGTCGAAGACCGTCTTCGACTCTACGATTTCATTAGGATCGAGCCCCCTGGACTTCGCCTCCTCGGCGGTGTTGTACGCCGATTCGTACTGGCCCAGTATGTCGCCGTAGTAGGGTTCGAGTGCTGCTGGGAAGACTGTGAGCTTCTTGCTATGTTCCCAAGCAGAGCTAGCCTTGAAGGGCAAGGGCTTTACTGTTTGTTGAATTAGCGCTTAAGCTTGTCCCTCGAGAGTTCTGGTGCGTCTTAGGGACGCGAGACTTTCGGCATTAGGGATGGTGCAACTCTGGACACGTGCAGCTTGTCTAACGACGCAGATAGCGGTAGACCTGGAAGCAGATCAAGAGCGCTCCGAGAGCGATGATAGGCGAGAGGAGCTCAGGAGGGTAAGCCATACCTGAGCATCGTCACTGGCCCACCCGATGCGCACCATCTCCAGCCAAAGAGTCTAGGAACCGCATAAAAAAGGCCGAATCCAAACAGAGTCATTCCCAATGTGAGCGGGAGTCTGTCCATCAAGCGCCATGTGAGGCTTCACAAAGTTGTAGTGAATCTGGCCTTCCGCTATCTTGGAGTCGAAAGACTTCTATCCGCGCTGAACCTTCACCCTCTCGCCAAGTGGCCCGTTCAAACGCTCGACGCTGTTGTTATTCGCATTAGGCTTCCTCATTCCGGCCTTCGCGACCTGCTCAGGTGATGCGGTCACTCAGACCACCCCCCCCTGCCGAAACAGAGTCCCACCCAAGCTGATGGGCAGATAGAGAGGGATTATGCGTATAGAACCTTCGTGATGGGAAGTAGCTTGGTTCGAAAATCTTTCGTCTCGAGCAGGTTCCCGATGACTAGCATGTCGGCGCCCGCGGCGGACAGCTCGGCTGCCACCTTGGGGGTCGTGATGCCTCCTCCCACTAGGAGGAAGCCCTTGAAGTGCTTCCGCACCGCCTTGACGACGGCCGTGGGCATCGGCTGGTTTGAGCCACTGCCGGCTTCAAGGTACAGCGTTCTCATCCCTAGGTACTGAGCTGCCAAGGCGTACATCACCGTGATCTCGGGCTTGTCATAGGGCAGGGGATTGGTCTGGCCGATGAAGCTGGTCGTGCTCTGGTCGCCAAAGACCAGGTAACCCATGGGGATGGCCTCCAGCCCGTGGCGATGGACTTGGATCGCGCCTATCGCCTGCGCGCCGATGACGAAGTAGGTGTTGGTCGAGTTCAGGAGGGAGCTGAAGAGGATTGCGTCGGCGTAACGTGATATGCCCGTGATGTTCCCAGGGTACAACACGACCGGACACGTGATGCTGCGCTTGATGGCCCGAATCACATCGTCCAGGTGGGTCTGGTCGCCCAGGGTAGAGCCCCCGACGAGGATGCACTCGAACCCGAACTCTTCCGCGGTCTTGGCCACTAGGGCGGCGCGCTTCTCATCGAAGTTGTCGGGGTCTATAAGCGCTGCAAGGCCGGCGGATCTTCGCTTTCGCGAAGTCAGTCGCTTCTCGACCGGGCCTATTTGGCTCATGTCAGCCGCCAGATTTTACAAAGTCGTCCACAAACATGTTGTAGACGTCGATGTCCGGCTTTTGGGTCGTGAACCTGTACTCCTTGCGGGTAGGCGGGTTGGTGCAATGTCCGCATGCAACGACAGTCACGTAATCACGTGATGTATCATCTATTTGGGATGTGATGCGCACCGCGACCATCCCGCACCGGGGACAACTGAACACCTTCGGTAAGGATTTGTGAGTCTGCCTTAGGACCTTTCGTCTTCTTCTACCCATTCCAGTCCGGACCTCTGCAGTCTCTGCATAAAAACATGTGAACGAGGAGAGCTCAGACAGCGGAACTTGAGCAATGATTTGCAGATTATAGCTCCAAAGAGGATGATTATTATGGTATTTCTGGTGCAATACGCTATTCTTTGAAAAACAGGCTGCCAACGGGTTAATACTGATGTGTATTACACCAGGCGCGTTGAAAGCCCAGCCGAAGAGCGTCGTCGATTTGTCTTTGCTCACCCAAGCGCAAGTGGAGACCCTAAAAATCGAAATAGCAAGGCGGAAACATGAAATAAGTATGGCGCAGGCTTTGAGAACACGAAATATTTCTGGGATAAGTCGAGGCACGCACTACAGGGTACTTCGGCAGGCCCGAAACAACATCAAAGCTTCACTGTTCACTGTGGCGGTAGCAGTGCATCTAGGCCTTGTGAACGTCGAAGAGGTCCAAAAACTGATTTTGTCGGCGTCGTCCATCCCCGACGAGCTGGATCCAACCAAAGCTGCTGAGGTTCTGACTTTGGCGAACGCTCTCGCCGAAAGAATCGTGATGTCGTGAACAGGAGCCCAAAGGGTTATATCATGTCGCATCACACCAAGTCGTGACGTCTTGGTCGACTATCTGCTCGCCTTCGCGGCGGCCATAATCACAGCTAGCGCGGTCATCATGGGGAGCTTCCTTGCCCGATACCGGCAATTGGTGAAGGATGCCGAATCCTCTACCAGGCTCGCCAAGGACGTGTGGGACACGGCAAACGCACGCTTCTCTCTGGTGGACGCCAGGATCATCGACCTTATGGCCAAGAGCGAGGTCTTCTCCTCGAGGCTGGGGTTCCCAAAGTCTATCCCACCTCAGAGTGCGTCGAAAGTCCTCACATCACCCAGGACATCACAAGTGGTATCACGGCAGACATCACAACCTACCTCACAATCAGCCGCAGGTCCCGCTCCACCGAGCATGCCCGCAGCCGGTCAGCCCCTTTCCGCTACGCCCGCCACGCCCCCCGAGAGGGCGGGCACGAAGACCGAGGTTCAGGTGCTCGGCCTCTTGGCAGGCGGCCCAAAGTCCTCGGCTGAGATTAAGACCCAGCTGAACGTGTCGAGGGAGCACACAGCGAGGCTGATGAAGGGTTTGTTCGACCGTGGCTTGGTCGTGAGGAACGACAGGAACAAGCCCTACGTGTATGAGATCACGGAAAGCGGGAAATCCTACGTAGCCAGCTGATTGTGGGGCAGATGGGGCATCCGGTAGACCCATGAGTTGCCGAACTTTTGGCGGTTGAGAACGCCTCTGTCGGCGAGCCTCGAGAGGTATGTGGAGACGGTGCTCAGCGGTATCGGCGATGCGTGATGCTCCTCGTAGTCGCGGGCGATGTCCGCCGAAGAAAACTCCTTCGCGGCATACGAAGATTGAATCAGCTTGAGTATCTTCCCATATGTGGTAGACTCGTTGGGAGAGAGGGACCTGTCGCTGTTGTGGTCTGCGGTGCCGAGAAGATCGATGAGCTCCATGACGCGCATCACCTTCTCGTGAGAGAACCTGCCGCCCAGGGCCAGGGAGTAGGTTGTGCCATCCTCGTCCGTTATCTCCACTTTGACCTTCTTCCGCAAGGATTCTACGTGTAGTTCCCGGCCTATTAAAACCGAGGATGGTGTGAAGTTGTGAACCGAGTGCAAACAAAGCTTGACAGGCTTTTGAGATGGTTTTGGGTGTTCACAGTGTTTCACAATGGTCGGAGTCATGGCGAGAGAATAGTGGCTCCAGTGGAAACACAGGGGTCTAATCAGGGTTCGTCGGTGTGAACGCGGCTGAAAGCGGGTTTGTTTCCGACGGCGGGTGAGAAGAGCACGAATGGTTGTTAGGGTTCACATGTAGTTCACAATACAGGGGGGACCCGTTCGTTTCCAGTGGAAGATCAGTTCGAGAACGAGCTGGCCAGGGCATAGACGGATGGTAGATGAAGTGTCGAGATTACTAGTCAATCAATCTCAATAGCAAACAAATCGTTCCAAGAGCGAGCATCTTCTTACATAGACATAATTCCCATTCTAGCATCTCCTTACTAGTTTCCATCGGAAACGCACGGGCGTCTCCCTCAACATTAATGGACCACATCCAGCCTTTTACACCATAAGGGTGCGAAGGGCTCAAACTCAGTCACCATATACCAGCAACGAACAATTCTCCAAAATGCATAAACGAACCTACACCTCATTTGTGAGAACACCTTAACGAATAATGGCTCCTCATGCTCCTGACCAACTGGTTCTTTAGTTCAGGAAATCCCTAATGATTGCCGGACTGCTGGTCGTCAGCGCGCCATAGAACTCCCTGGCTATCGTCGGCATCAGGCAAAGATGGTTCTGGATCGCGTTGCGCAGGGATACCATCGCATCGGGGTGTGGGACATCCATGTCGAGCGCGAACCTCCCTTCGTCGTTTACCGTCCGCTTGAACCTGATGCCCACCTCCTTCGAGCCGCCGCGCTCCTCGTTGATCCTTCTCTCGATTATGTCGGGCCACTCTACAAGCAGGTCCTGGTCTACCCCGCGCGGAATCTCTCTGAGTTGGTCGTAGAGCCGTCCGCCTCCACTACCGAATGACATCACGTCTTTCGGCGCGCGGGCAACCTAAGAACCCTTGGCGGGTGCATGCCCCTAGAATCAGGCCGCGACCGTAGAAGCTGAGGCCGTCGCCGTGCTTCCGTCCTGGAAGGTGGCGACGAATTTGAACACATACACCTCGCCCGGAACAGCAGGAATGAAGCTCTTCGGGATGGAGCCCTTGTACTCGTAGCCGAAGACCGTCAGGGTGTTGACGCTGCCGGTGTATGTTGCTGAGCACGAAGTGCCACCTGGGGGAACGGAGCAGGTAGCATAGGTCTTCGTGACGGTGGTCGAATTGCCAACGGAATAGCCACTCCCGCCGAGTTCAACGGAACAGATTTGGCCCGCCGCGGTGGTGCATGCGACCGTGGCCGTGCTGGGATTCTCGAAGGCAGTCCCGTCATAGGTGCCGTTGACATAGACGGTCAGGGAGGATACCGGGACGGTTCCGTTGAACGTGACCAGCGCCGATGCATGGGGCGCTGGGTAGATGCAGTTGCTCGCGCAGAGGGAGAGCCCGCTGACGGAGACTGCATTGCGACCATTGCTCGACTGGAGCGTGCTGGTGGACAGCGAGCCGCAATATGACCCGTTCATGAGCGTCGAAGCCGTCACGGTTCCCGAGGGGACGTGAAGGGTCATGCAAGCGGTGCCGATGGGAGGGACCCTCGCGGTGAAGTTGAAAGTCGCTCCTTTGTAGCTCACGGTGAAGTTCAGCTCACCGCCGGGCGTAGCCTGAACCGGAAATACTGGAGCGAGCCATCCTCCCTGTCCAACGGAAAAGTTGTCGAGGTACACGACCTGCGTTTCGGCGGCCTGCCCGACGATTTGGCATCCAAGCGTGTCTACGGCGTCGATCGTTTCCCCCTTGACGGTGGCGCCCATATAGTCGGAGACCACTTGCAGCTCGAACCCCCCGACCCCGGTGACGGAGCAATGCGTGAGGAATGTGTCGGTCGCTCCGGTGACGCCTACCCCCGTTACGTAAACCGTCGACGAGGACGTCGAGGTCTTGGTGACTTCGTAATAGCCGAGTAGGCTCGCAGCAACCAACACGACCACAACAACGCCGAGAAGCGCGCCTGGGGCCAGACCATGCCACATGGAACCAAGAAAACAGGTCTGACTCATTTATTCATATGTCCAAACGGCTCATTGCGTCCTGGGCCACAAGGCCTACACAACCGACTTCAAGGCGACGGTCCAAAGTGCGTGGAAATCCCTTGACGAACCCCTTTAATGCGACCGATATTTCCGGTGATTACGTTGCCTGACGCCATCGACGAAATCTTTCAGAGAGCTAAACAAGGCCGAGCCCTCTTCAAGAACCGCGACGCCCTGTCGCCTGATTTCATCCCTGACAAACTTCCTTTTAGAGAAAGCCAGATCAGGCAGGTCGCTCAAATTCTGGCTCCTGCTCTGCACGGATCCAAGCCGTCAAACTTGTTGCTCTATGGAAAGACGGGCACCGGAAAGACTGCGGTGGCCAGGCTCGTGGTAGACAGACTCCAGGCCCAAGACACGTCTAAACAAATAGCCACTTGCTATGTCAATACTAGGATAACCAGCACCGAATATCGGGCATTGGCTAAAATCGCCGACGCGCTTCCCCTAGGCGAGGACAAACGCATACCTGGGACAGGCCTCTCCATCGGCACAGTACTGGAAAGAATCTTCAGCGCGATAAAGACAAACAACGTCCACCTAATCCTCGTTTTGGACGAAATCGATTACCTAGTCAATGCCTACGGAGACGACGTCCTGTACCAGTTCACGCGAGCTGGCGAACATGTCGAGCCTGGATTCTTCACCATCGTCGGGATATCTAACGACCTGAAGTTCAAGGACGAACTCGACCCCAGGGTCCTCAGCAGCATGGGAGAAGAAGAGCTGGTGTTTCCGCCATATACTACCGACGAGCTTCGCGCAATCCTGGCCGCGAGGGCCAACATCGCGTTCAAAGTCGGCGTCGTTCCCAACGCAATCCTCAATCTTTGTGCCGCGTTGGCAGGTTCAGAGCACGGCGACGCCAGGCGCGCGGTCGACCTGCTCCGCGTCGCCGGAGAAATCGCCGAGCGAGAAGGCATTCACCAAGTCACAGAGGAGTGCATAAGGAAGGCCTCCGAGAGAGTAGAGAGCAACCGGATCGAGGACGCGCTACGCTCACTGCCCATCCAAAACAAACTCGTCCTCTTGACTGCGTCGAAGTTCCAGAACGGGACCAACACAGGCGACCTATACATGGCCTATGAGGGCCTTGCACGACAGCTCGGAATCGACGCCCTAACCCAGAGAAGGGTGAGTGGCATACTTGCTGAGCTCGATTTACTCGGCCTTCTAGAAGCTGCGATTGTCAGCAAGGGAAGAAGGGGAAGGACCAAGAGGATCCACCTCCTGATTCACGCCGACATGCTGGCCAAAGTCATGTCGGAGGACTCCCAACTTCTAGGCTTGTTGTAGCTCGACTTCACCGTAACTCAGTTTCGTGAAATTCCTCTTGATTATCTCCAGTGTCGACAAGTTCAGAATCGGGACGATGGAAGAAATCGGGTCCAGACCCATGTTCGCCTGAAACGGCGTTTGGCTTTGGAACGTGCCCGAGTTCACCACGAGCGTCCCCCGATAACTCCCTACATCCAAGGTGTGCACATGCCCTGCATGGAACACATCTGGCATAGGGTCTATGACCAGCATATCTCGCACTTCTGGGGAGAGCGCCGTGCGCTTCCCATACGTCGGCGCTAGATGCCTGGCCTTGAGCAAGACCTCCATCGCCTCCACCGGTCTGTCATAGGTCAAATCAGGGACTGTCGCTATGACATCGTCCAAGCTCCGTCCATGGTAGACTAAGAAATTGACACCGTCCAATTTCACATTCGTCGGCCCCCCGAGATGCACCACATTCTCCAAATCGTAGAGAGGCCCCGCGACATCGGCCGACACGGCAGGTTGAGGAAGCGCTTGCCTTACGGGATCGTGATTACCAGGCACCATCAGGAGCTTCATGTGCTTCGGAACCTGCCTGAGGAACTCGCGCGCCATGGTGTATTGGCGCCGCAGGTTCTTTTCCGCCAGTTGGAACTCCTGGCCAGGGTATACTCCTATGCCGTCCACAACGTCTCCTGCGACAATGACGTACCTTATGCGCTCGACTATGTCAAGGTCGCCCAACTTTCCGTTGAGCCAGGCCAAGAACCGGCTGAAATCATCAGCGAGAAAGAATTTGCTTCCTATGTGCAAGTCAGACAACATCACCGCATATACTCTGCGCGAAGAGCCGACCGCCTTCCTCGTCGGAATGTCCGGGAGCAACAAATCTCTCGCGTAGAGCTGCCCACCGCCTTTCCCCATGACGACATCTGCGATGACCAGACTGTCGAGCGGCAATGCGAGCGCCGAGTCGGCCAGTTCGTCTCCGCAGTACAACTTCGCGCTTCCCGTGGGATCATCCAAAACAATCTCCACACCTCCGCCCTTTCTGCTGTTCCTAGAAGACAAGAGTCCAGCAATCTTGTAGCCTCTCTCCCTCATCTCTCGTCCCGACTCTATTGACGTGATACTCTTCGAGTCAGGCCGCTGTCGTGCGATCTCTAGGAGATGCGAGTATCTGTCCTGGAAGAGTCTCTTGAATCCGTCCTGCGCCTCAACAGGTGCAATACTTTCCGTCGGATCACTGATGATGACCATCTCGGCGGCTAGGTCTTCAGAACTGACCGCAACCCTGGATTTGTCTTCGTCTCTGAGGACGAACTGGTCCAAGTCAGACCTCAATATGACCCTGTCTGCCTTTGCCGATTCCTTCTTCTCAATGACTGACTTCAGAATCGGATCGACGTCACTCTTCGCCGAGAGTTCGGAAAGAAGCGAGAACGCATCTGGCTCTATCTGGTAGCCTTGGGAAAGCGCTCTAGAAACAGCCAGAGCCATCTCTGCCGTCGCCATAGCCTATCAACGCACGCCGATCGTCGGCCTGGCCAAGCGCTCTACCAAGTTTCTCGCGGTCTCCAGCAGCTCCAAAAGCCTCAGCTCGTCTCTGGCCTCGCAGTATATCCGTGTCTTCGGCTCCGTACCAGACGGCCTGAACATCACCCACGACTTGTCCTTGAAGACGACGCGCAGACCGTCCACCCACCGCCTCTCCGCAATCCTGTACTTCGAGAAGTACTCGTCGACCTGCTCCCCTATCCTCCCTATGTCTACCGAAAGTGGCAGGTTCACTTGCTTGTATAGCCACTCGAACTCGCCGTCGATGAGCCTGCGCAAATCAGGTCTCTTTGCGACGACATCGGCAATCAAAGCGGCACAGTATATCCCATCTTCCCACATTCCCCAAGTAGGGTCCACAATCTTGCTGGGCTCAGTGGCCAACACCGCCCCCTCACCATCGATTTCAGCAAACGTCTTTCCTATCTTGCTGCGCTCCACTCGCAGCCCCATCCTCGCCGCCGCCTCCTCCACAGCGAACGAGCTGTTCTCCGAGATGATGACGCAACCAGAACTCTTGCCGATTGCTTCGAGCGCAAGCACAGAAGTCATATAATCAGGGAGGACTCGACCAGACGAGTTAATCAGCACCAACCTGTCGCCGTCACCATCGTGGGCCAGCCCCAGGTCTGCTTGTACCCCTGCCACGAACGCCGCAGTCTCTATCAGGGTGTCTGCCGTAGGTTCAGGATGTCTCGCCGAGAACCGCCAGGACACATGTGTGTTAAGAGGGATTACCTTGTTACCCATGGCAGACAAGACACCAGGCGTCACAAAGGCGGCCGGACCGGTCGCGCAATCGACGACGAGTCGGAGGGGGCTTTCGGCCTTTGAGAAGCGCGAACCGATTGCCCTCATGTATGGCATGATCGCTTCACGTGACGAAATCAATCCAGCCGTCGCAGAGCTCTTGACCGATTCGACCACCATCCCTCGTTCGATTCTACCTTCCTCTTCCCTCGACAACTCCATACCTCTCTTGTTGAATACTTTCACACCCGAAAATTCTGGAGGGTTGTGGGACGCGGTGACTGAGAACCCGAGCTTGCAGTTGTTCGTGCGCGTCGCGAACGCAGCGACCGGCGTGGGAACGACTCCGAACTCAATCGCGTCGCTTCCGCACCCCGCGACAGAGGCTGCCACCACCCTCGCCAACACCATCGAGCTCTTTCTGCCGTCCCACCCAATTCCATAGCCGCCCTTTCCGAACACAAACGCGGAAGTCTCGATGAGCTGGTACACTTGTTCGAGGGTCTGGGTCGAGTTGAACACCCCTCTAACACCCGCAGTGCCGAAAAAGGGCAAGGCCTGTACCGAAGACGGAGACGCAGAACCCCATATTTAATTTAGAGCGATACGTCCCGCGCAAACTACCTTGCAAACTGCGTTTGCGCACTCTCTTTCTAATACAGGCCCGCAAATTAAATAGCGACAACAAACAATGGCACTGAGAAGGAAAGAGCAAGAGAATGGAGTTCGTCGAACCTGAGGTATATCTGATTGCGGAAACCAAGATTAACTTCGACCAACTGAAGGCCATGTTGGCCTCGGTAGGCGAAGAAACTGCGACCAACTGGTTCGCAAGGACGAAGGAAGCATCGAAATCAGAAGCCGAGATGCTCACAGAAGTCGCCGGACGGATTTGCTACAAGAGCTTCGGGGTGGGCCTGAACCCTAACGTCACCAAGATAAGAGAAAGTTCGCGCGACTACATCGAAAACACCTTGTCGAAGGGCGACGGTTCCATATTCGAGCACGCCACATGCACGTTCGCCTTCCTAAACGTGAGCAGGGTGTTTACCCACGAGCTCGTACGCCACAGAGTCGGGGTCGCGATAAGCCAGGAGTCCCTAAGATACGTAAGACCGACGAACCTCCGCTTCTGGCTTCCGCCGGAGCTGCAGGACAAGAAGAAGGAAGTGAAGTCGATTGTCGAGCAGATGGAGCAAAACTACCGAGAGCTCGAAGGCTCCTATGGATGGGACAAGATGAACTTCGATGTGAAGAAACGAATCACATCTGCCTTGAGGAGAATCATACCGGATGGTATGGCCACGTCGATAGTCTGGACGGCCAACCACCGGACCATCCGCCACGTCATAACGATGCGGACCGCCGAAGCAGCGGAGGCCGAGATCAGGTTCGTCTTCGACAAGCTCGCTAGGATGATGAAAGAGCGGTTCCCACTGATCTACCAAGACTTCGAGCCCACCGAACTAGACGACAAGACAAGAAGCTGGCGCCCCAAGTACAACAAAGCATGAGCGCCGGGGGTGGGATTTCCACCCGTGGAGGAACCCCGCCATGCTTCCTTCCACGTGATTTGAACCCACATGACCGTGAGGTCACGGGCTGTCAAGTCGGATGATCTCGAGATGCGGATTCATCCACTTCTAGAGCGGAGTGAATTGCCCGCGCGTTAACCAGACTCCGCCACCCCGGCGGCCTGCGCTGCGCTTGCAACCCAATATAGCTTTGGAGTATCCGGCCTTATTCCGTCTTGAAAGATTCCCCGCAACCGCAGGTAGAGACGGCGTTCGGGTTCTTCACCACGAACCCTCCGCCCATCAACTTGTCCGACTGAAAATCGATGATAGAACCTGCGATGAAAGGCATGCTCGACTTGTCGACAATCAGCTTGGCGCCGTGCTGGACAATTACATAGTCGTCATCGCCCGACTTTTCCTCCGGGACCATGCCGTAGGAGAGCCCTGAGCACCCGCCCGCGGAGACGAAGACCCTCAGCCCTGCCATCGGCTTGCCTTGCTTTCCGAGGTACGTCTTCAGCTCGGTGGCAGCGTTCTCTGTGATATCCACTACCGGCTTGATCATCTTGGTGGCCTCGGAAGACATTCTACGAAACACGCCTCCAAACTCCTATAAAAAGAGACCTGGAGCTCCGCCGGCCGCGTCAGAGCTTGCCGAGAGCCGACAATATCTCGTCGTAGGGAGGCTCGTTCGAAGGCGCCTCGGTCACCCATTTGTACCTCAGGATGCCCTTGCCGTCTAGGACGAAAGCCGCGCGTTTGGAGACGCCCTTATACCCTAAAGTCACCCAAGAATCGTGGAGGACGCCGTAAGCCTTCGAGACCTTCTTGTTGAAGTCGCTGAGCAAAGGAAACTGCAGGCCGTACGTCTGCGCAAATACCTTCAACGTAAACGCACTATCAACGCTTATTCCCACCGTTTGCGCATTGAGCGAATTGAACCTGCTCGACCCGTCTCTGAAGACGCACATCTCCTTGTCACAGACGCCAGAAAAGGCGAACGGGAAGAAGAGGAGCACCGTCTTGCCCTTCTGCGTGAACTCCGACAGCTTCCTTTCTTGCTTGTTGGTGTCGGGAAGAGAAAAATCGGGCACCCTCTGGCCAGTTCTGAGGACCATGCAACCAGGAGCGCGTGCTTTGCCGATTTAAGCTCTTTGAGCTGGCTCTAGCTTTCGAAGAAGCTCGACGTAACCGGTCATGAGGGAGACGAGCCTGTCGAGTTTTTCGAAATCCCTTTCGTTCTCCAGCAGGGACATGGACTCCTTTAGTTTGACCAAGAGGAGGTTCTTCAAATCCTCGGCGACGTCTTGAAAGAGAATCTCCTTCGCTTGGAGCGCGACGGTAAGGTCGTCGTGGTTCGTGCAATACACCCTGCCCTTGTATCTGAGTTGCACGCCGTTACAGACGGGGCAGGGTTCCTTAATCATCACGGCCCCCCTTCTCATCAGCTCGACCGTACTCTTGGTCTTCGCGGCGGAGGTGCTCAACTAGGTTCGACATCGCCCCTACTCCAGAGTTATAAACCATCTAGCCCGCTATAGAAAGCCAAATATGCAAGGCTGGAAGGCACAGGAAACTCCGCGCTTAACCATTGGTTAATTGATCATGAGCACCGCCAAAGCAAATAGGGAGAAGAAGCAGCAAGCCAACGACGGCAAGCTAGCAAAGGCGAGCGCGAGCCTTCAACAGATAGCCGATTCGAACATCACCCCCAGAAACATAAGAAAGATAGTCAAGGACTCGATGACTGCCCTCCAAGACCCGAAGGTCAGCCTGGCCGTGAGAGCCGCAAATGCGATTAGCATGCTCGACGAGGTCGCACAGGACCCTAACATGTCATCCTTCGCCAGAGTCATCTTGTGGTCTGCCGTTTCCGAGCTAGAGTCAATCCGCGAGTAGCAAAGATTTAACGCTACGAATCTCCATACTGACGCCAGCGCTTGCCTTCATGCCCCAACTGCGGAACTGCGATAGCGGCGCCCGCGAAGCTCTTCACGGTAATCGTCGAGCCGAAAGAAGGCGAGCGCGGCCTCACCCAGAGGAAGGTAGGGATGTACAGCTGTGACAAGTGCGGCACCAAGTTCCCCACCGTCGTGAGCAGGCAACACTACCTCCTCGTGGCAGAGGATCAACTCAGCAAGATTCAGGCTGACATCAAGAGCCTGAAGAAGACGAACCAGGACCTTGAGAAGCGGATTCAACTCATGGACAAGGAGTACGCAGACATTCAGAAGACCCTCGACAGAAGCAGGAAGGACTCGGAGACCCGGGTCTTAGAGGCCAAGATGGAGGCGCTGGAGAAACACGTCGCTTACCTCAAAAAAGAGAAAGGGGAGCTAGAGGAGAAGACGACCAAGTTTCGCTAGTAAAGTTCCGCTAACTAGCTAGACTTGGTAACTTTCGCTGGGGGCGATGGGGCTGGAGTATGTCGAAATCTTCTCTTCCAACACTGCCTTTTCCGTCCTCAAGGCCTCGACTTCGTTGGAGAGAGAAGTAGCATGTCTCTCGAGTTCCAACGTCGTGAGCTTCTCCTTTAGACTTGAAATCTCGGTCAGGAGAGTCGACTGCTCAGATTCCAGCGAACGAATCCTCTCTTCCAGCTCTGCTCGGTGATCCACGTATTCGGTTATTACTTCCATGAAGACCATACACGTAACAGCACAACTCCTTTTCTCCGGTCAGACGAAAAACAGTTGATTCAATCGTGAAACGGATTCAATCACGCGCTTTCCTTATCAAGGCAGCAGAGTGACCTGGAACCATGAAGGGCATGTGGACATGGCCGTCTGAACCGAAGGAGCAGAACAAGGTCATCAGCAGGATTCTGGGCGAAGACGAGCTCTCCGCCATCCTTCTCGCGCTGGCGAAAAACGCTGAAGGCCTTTCCAACGCCAAGCTTGACAGACTCCTCGCGAACAACTCGCAGTGGAGGACACTGTCGCACATGAGGGAGCTAGTCGCTCTAGGGTTCGTCGAGTATCAGGTCCAATTCTTCGGGGAGGCGGGAAGATACAAATTGACAAGTCTTGGAAACACAATCGTGCCAAAATTACAAGCCAAACAGTAGCGCTTCGACAGGCGCAGCCGATTATTATTCGAGAGCACGCTTCTTAGGCCGGAGCTGCGAGTCGACCCATGACATGTTGCTCTCCAGCACCATCCTCGCCTCCCTGAGCATCGCTTCTCGTTGAGGCTGCGGAATCTCAGATATCTTCTCTTGGAAGACGTCGAATATCTCTCTCCCACGACGTACGAACGCTGAGGCCCACACCTCTGCGGGCAACAGGTCCGCGAAAAGACGGATCATGACGCGCTCCCTCTTTCCAGCTGAAGCAAGTGTGCGCTGCATCTCCTCTAATTCCTGTTTACCCTTCTTCGTCACACTATACTTCACTGTGGCACCGACCTCCCCAGAACCAGCAGCCTCAAGGAGACCCTCCTTGACCAGACTCCTGAGCAGAGGGTAGACTGTCCCCGGGCCTGGCCTCCATGCCCCCTCAGTCTTGTCTTCAATCGTGCCCATAATCGAGTAACCCGTCTCCGATTGTTTCGAGAGCATCGACAAGATGTAGAGCCGAAGGATGCCTCGAGGTACCGCTTGGGGGTGCATCCATTTCTTCACTGTGGAAACCGGCACTACAGGTGATTCTAGTGAGCGGGTCTATATAATCGTTGAAATACTGCAATGTAACACGTTAGATACCAATATCGTATTAGATACGCTTATAAAACCTCGGCGTTCGCGTGCACGCGATTGGTAGTGGCAGACATAATCACCGTCAACGACCTAGTGGAGGTTTATGCAGACGGGACCAAGGCGGTAGACGGCATCTCTTTCAATGTAAAGGAAGGAGAGTTCTTTGGCTTCTTGGGGCCGAACGGCGCTGGGAAGAGCACTACGATCAAGATTTTGACTACCTTGCTAAGAAAGACGTCTGGTACCGCTACCGTCGCCGGATATGACATAGACAAGCACCCTGGCGCGATACGCAAGCTCATCGGGGTCGAAAACCAGGAGACGGTGGTCGAGAGCGACCTGACCGGAAGGGAGAATCTGATTCTTCAGGGCCATTTTCAACAGCTTCATGGAGATGCGCTAGAGCGCCGCGTCGACGAGCTCCTGAAGCTGGTAGAGCTCGCGGACGTCGCTGGCAAGCGAGCCGGGCACTATTCGGGAGGAATGAAGAAGAGGCTTGATCTTGCGTCTGCGCTCGTCCACAGCCCGAAGGTGATTTTTCTCGACGAACCAACGACGGGGCTCGACCCTCAGTCGCGCGCGGCGATCTGGGAATATCTCGAGAGGCTCAACAGGGAGGAAGGAATCACGATATTCCTCACGACACAATACATGGAGGAGGCCGACAAGCTCTGTCGCCAGCTCGCCATCATCGACCATGGGAAGATCGTGAGCACCGGTTCACCCGCGCAGCTGAAGAGCGAGGTCGGGGCGGACTCGATCAAGCTGGCGCTTGAGAACGGCGCGGAAGACAACAAGGAGCAGCTCAACGCGCGCGCGAAGGAGATTCTCGCCAGCATCAACGGCGTGATGAGTGTCATCGCCTCTGAGGAAGGACTGACCGTCTATGCGAAGAATGCGGGGTTCATCATAGCCGACATAGTACGAGCCTTCGACAGCAACAAGATTCACCTCGCCTCGGTCAGCTTTTCGTCCCCGACACTCGACGACATCTTCCTGCACCACACCGGTAGGCGAATAAGGACGGAAGACGTCAGCAAGTCCAATGCCCCTCCGACGATGTTCGGAAGACGGAGACGGTGAACACGCTTGGGCCTTTTCTCCGACACGAAGTACCTCTACATCAGGGCGCTCAAGAAGCTGGTCAGGAACCCGATTCTACTATTCTTCTCCCTATTCCAACCGATAATATTCCTCGTCCTGTTCACGCAGCTGTTCTCGAAGTTCGCGCAGGCACCAGGCCTCTTCCCTGCGGGCATAAGCTATCTCGAATATGCCACCCCGGGAATCCTGTTGCAGAACGCCTTCACAAGCGCGCTCCAGTCAGGGACCTCGATGGTCGACGATCTCACAACCGGGTATCTTCAGAAGATGCTGGTGACCCCGGTGAGCAGGGCTGCGATTCTGCTCGGAAGGCTGCTGAGCGATGCGACCAGGGCCATCCTCCAATCGGTAATCATCCTCGCACTCGCCTACGCGCTGGGCTTCTCCGTGGCTACGGGCATCCTTGGAATCTTCGTCATCTTGTTCCTGATCGCGTTCTTCGGACTGGCATGGTCCGGGATCTCGCTAGCACTCGGACTCAGGACAAAGAGTGCGGAGACGGTCTTCGGAATCGGCGGGTTCCTGACGTTCCCGCTGCTGTTCATGAGCACGTCTCTGGTCCCTACGAGCGCGATGCCGACATGGATTAGCGACGTCTCGAGCGTGAACCCGATCAGCGTCGCAGTGAACGCCGTTAGGGTCCTTTCGCTGCCCAACCAATTCGCGGCCGGCACCGTCATCGAGGCCGTCGCTGTGATCGGCGGTATAGCGGTCGTGACGTTGGGCGCAACGCTGTACTTGTTCAGAAAGGTAGTTAGCTAAGGGATTGTTGAGGTGATGAAATCTTGACGAATCCCTCGATTGAGGCCGTGAATCTCTCCAAGACCTACGGGTCGTTCACAGCCGTGTCGAACCTCAACCTGAAGATCGAGGGCTCAAAGTGCGTTGGGTTCCTGGGCCCGAACGGCGCCGGCAAGACGACCACGCTCAAGATATTCACCGACCTTATCCGCGCTTCATCTGGCGAGGCGCTGATTAACGGGGCAAACGTCCACACCCACAAGAAGGCCGCACTGGCGTCAGTCGGCACGGTTATCGAGACTCCCGAGATATATCCGTCGCTGACTCCCAGAGAAGCCCTCAACATGGTAGCCGAATTGCGAGGCGTGCCTCATGCCGAGCGAAGGAAGAGAGTGGAGGAGGTCATCGCCGAGGTGGCAATGCAGGACTGGATTGACAAGAGGGTCGGCAAGTTCTCCAAGGGGATGAAGCAGAGGATTTGCATCGCCTCTGCGCTCTTGAGCGACCCTAGGATAGTGCTGCTGGACGAGCCCACCACAGGCCTTGACCCAAGAGGCATGAGCGAGGTCAGGGGCATAGTAAAGTCATTGAAGAACAAGGACCGGCTGATATTCATGAGCTCCCACATACTGAGCGAGGTCTCCGACGTGTGCGACGAGGTCGCCATGATAGACCATGGCAAGTTGTTGGTCTATGACACTCTCCAAAACGTCACCGCGAAGTTCTCAGGCGGGGACAACATAGTCGACGTGGGGCTCACCCGCCCATTGCAAGCCGGAGCGCTCGACGGGTCTATCACCAAACTCCCCGGCGTGGTTTCAGTAGAGAAGCTAGACGAGAAGCGCATCAGGATACACTGCAACGGAGGCCTCGACGTTCAGGAGAAGATCCTTGCCGGGCTCGTCGGAATCAACATCGGAGTGGTTAGCTTCCAGCCCACCTCCTCCGCACTAGAGGAAGTGTATCTGAATCTGATTAAGGACACACTGTGATAGCCATGGCAGAGCCCAGTACCCCGAGAAACAAAGTCCCGGACAGCATGACGCAGGTCGGAATCACGATGAGGTACGCTTTCCGGGATTATCTCAGGTCCCGAAGGTTCGCGATACTTCTGGGCATCATGCTGATCATAAGCGCGATTCTCACGGGCGTGGTCGGGTACTACAGGCCAGCAAGCTTCCTTACCTCCCCCCTCTCATTCTTCTCAGGATGGTGGGGAATGTCCGTCACTTTCATCACGGTGCTCTCAGGAATCTTCTTCGGCGGCGACGCCATTTCAGGCGAGTTCCAAAACAAGACCGGGTACTTCACACTGCCGAACCCGATTCGAAGGTCCAGCGTGTACATAGGAAAATGGCTGTCCGCATTCGTAGCTTCTACGATAGTGCTCCTCATCTTCACAGCGATAACCTTGGCCAACGAAGCATACTACTTCCCTGGGTTAAGCATCCCTTGGCAGTTCGCGGAGTCTTTCCTCTTCGCGTGGTTCTACCTTGTCGCCGTCCTCGGGTTCACGTTCTTCTTCAGCTCGCTCTTCAAGAGCACCTCTTATTCGATTCTGGTCACCGCAATCCTCTTCCTCTTCGCGTTCACGCTCATTCAGACGCTCGTCGCTGCCCTCGCACAAGTCGAGCCTTGGTTCATACTGACATACGGCTCTGAGATAATAGGCAACGTCTTAGCTTCTACCTACCCTCCACACATCACGAAGGTCACCGGCGCATTTGGTGGCGGTCGCGCGGGTGCCCCTACGTTCACATCCTTCAACGTGACCATTCCTGAAGGCCTCGCGATAATCGCAATCTACTTCGTGGTCACAGCTGTCCTCGGCCTGATTCTCTTCGAGAGAAAAGAGTTCAACTAAGCTCCCGCTAACGAGTCGAATGGTGCGGGAGGTGGGATTCGAACCCACGAACCCCTAAGAGACGAGGTCCTGAGCCTCGCGCCGTTGACCAGGCTGGGCGACTCCCGCGCAGAACGAGGCGAGCCGCGAACAACGGCTTAAAGAATCCTCTCGAAGAGGACGAACCGAGGCGCGGAGCTCATCCGAAGCCCCAACTCGCCGCCTTGTCTGGCGTTATGCGGAAGATCGGGGACTCTCCTTCCCCCCACGGATTCTTCCTGTAGAACTCGAACCTGGCCATCAACAGATTCAGGAGTCGTCGGTACTCGTTCCCCCTCTCATACACCGCGCACGTTCCCTGCACGGTCACCGCTCTTGTCGGGCGCAGCCTGTCCACCACCAGCGCTACTCTCGGGTTCTCCCTTGCGTTCTTGAGCTTCTTCGTCCCATAGTCCACAGCGATGACGAACCCGGTTCCATCAAACGCGTACATGACGGGCGTGACCTGCGGCGTCCCATCCTTTGACGCAGTTGCGAGGTGGCATACCTGGCTGGACTTTAGGAACGCTACCTCTTTCGCGGTGAACTTGACCATGGCGTCTAGAAAGGCGAGCGCGACTTTACGCTTTTCCAGAATCGATAGGAACCGCGACTGGGAATATTCGCTGCGCACCCAGACGATTTTTAGCCAACAAAACCCATAGCAATAATCCAGCAGACTTCGTCTCAGACCGTCAGAATAGATAAATCCCGTTAGCTAGGTGGCGCGTCTGCGCCGCGATAGCTCAGTCTGGTAGAGCGTTACCTTGGTAAGGTAAAGGTCTCGGGTTCAATTCCCGATCGCGGCTCCTAGCAAACCTAAGCAATTTTGGCGTCGCAAAAACCCTTCCGAATCTTCCTTTGGACTGTCCGAATATTCACGTACACATCATCGTTCTCGAGAAGTCGAATGCGAATCTACGGCGCTGGTATGCCCTCTGCAATCAGACCATTGACTACCTCCTCCAGCCACGCCCGCCAATGTCTTTGGAAGGTCTTTACGAGCACCAGCTTTTCGAGCAACTTCTTCCGATATGTAAAGAGTTCCGGATTGACGATTTGCATTTTTTGTGCAGCTGGTGCGGTCACCGTGACATAGCCATAACCAAGGGAGACTCTCACGAGGCTTCTGGTGCCGAGAGACATCAACAAGCTGTGGAAGAACCGGGTATTGGGTGAACTTACTATCTCGACTTGTTTGTTCCTGAGATTTATGTATCCATCCGAATCCGCGATGCCTTGGAGAAACCAGAGGTGGAACTTCACCGGAGCGCGAAGCATCCAGCCCTCTACTTGAGAGAAGTAAGATTTCCAAAAGTACGAGCCGTTCGGATTACTGCTTGTAATCGGCCTGTCACCGTAAAGTCTGCACGTTACGCCCAACGTCCTGACGCATTGCATCACATAGTCTCCAAGGACAAGGTTTTCTGAATGCTTCTTGGTAAGCTGAAGACGAACCTCGCTTAAAGTAGATTCTCAAGTCAGTAGCCTTTACTGAACTCTCCTACGCACCACCCAAGCAAGTAATACATGGAACGAAGGAATTGATTACGGTCAGCGACACGTTCTCGGGTCAGAACCTCTCTGATTCTTAGCACCGTGGCTTGAAACTGTCCATGGGAGCTGACAATCTGGGGAACAGAGGCCAATTTTGTTTTCCTCCTGTCAAGCGGAAGAGAAAAATATTCAGCTCGCCCTTGATTCCCCTTCGGCAAGAGGACTCAAACCTTGCCTCCAAGAATCAGCCAGAATAGCCCTGGATCAGATAAGCGCCAATACGCAGTAATGCACCACACGTCTTGGAATCAACTCCGGCTGTCGCGATAAGAAAAAGTACCGGGGGCGGGATTCTCATGGCTTGCATTTTGAGCCCGCGACCTTCGGGGATATCTCTATCCTCTCCGGATTTCACATCTTGGCCGATTATGAGTCTCGCCCACGCATGG
>VFSW01000525.1_pt1 | contig 56541 bp, 72 predicted proteins | sample 5358111 | NCBI WGS metagenome assembly VFSW01 (sample SAMN11554181, study PRJNA540505) | mine drainage metagenome | isolation source: sediment from site ElyBrook_90M | place: USA: Ely Copper Mine, Vershire, VT | collected 2017
GACCACCGGCCATAACACGAGCCACACGACGGACATCGATGGTTGCTTGGTCAAACTCACTACGCTCGCGTGGAGCGCGATCGCGACGAGGGCCACGATTTCCACCCGGGCCGCCACGGCCACGCATGCTGGCACGCGCCCCGCGTGCGGGTACCTCGGGCGCAGCCTCGGTAGGAGTCGCTTCCACCGGAGCGGCCTCTACCGGAAGTACGTCAGTTGTTTCAGTGTCCATGGTCGTAGTGTCAGTCATAGTATTAGAACGTGAGTCCAGCCTCGCGCGCGCTATCGGCAAGGGCTTTCACCTGGCCACCGTAGTTGTAGCCGCCACGATCAAAGACGACCGTGTCGATACTCTTGCCTTTGGCGACTTCCGCAATTGCCTTCCCTACCGCTACCGCCTGACTTGAAAGGGCCCCGGGGAATGAGTGGCCATGCGCCTGTCCGAGCGTGGTGCCTGTGGTGTCATCGATAAGCTGCACCGAGATAAACCGGTTACTCTTGTAGACCGCGAGACGAGGGCGCGCGGCGGTACCTATGATGCTTGCGCGTACCCGGCGATGCCGACGGTCACGCTGTTCCTTCTTCGAGAGAATAGTGGTAGCCATAGAATGTTATGCGGCCTTCTTGCCCTGCTTGCGGCGGATGACCTCCGTATCGTACTTGATACCCTTACCGAGATACGGTTCTGGTTTCTTGATGGCGCGGATTTCTGCAGCAAACTGCCCCACCTGCTGCTTATCAGAACCTTCAACCGTCATAGTGTTCTTCACAACGGTAACCGTAATGCCGTCAGGAATCGTGATATTCACCGGATGCGAAAAACCGACCGCAAATACAAGCTCATGTCCTCTTAGCTCTACCTTATACCCCACACCATTCAAGATGAGTATTTTCTTAAAGGGTGTTTCAACACCCTGCATCATAGCGTTTAGGTGTGCAGCAAACGTGCCCGTAAGCGCGTGGGCGAGGCGGGAGTGGTTGGTCGGCGTGATGACGACTCCTTCTGGCGTCACCTTGATATCGATGGAGGAGTGCACGGAGCGCGTGAGTGTCGCCTTAGAGCCCTTTACAGAAAGGGTGCCCTGCCCTGCAGTCACTTCGACTTTTGCGGGCACTGGTATGGGCTTCTTAGCAAGACGTGAGAGGGGCATAGTACAAAAATTACCAAATCTCGAAGAGGTTCTCGCCCCCCACGTGCTGCTTACGCGCTTCTGCGTCTGAAAGGATACCCTTTGGCGTGGACATGAGGCGTGAGCCAATACCATTCTTTACCGTATGGGCCTCGTGTGCAGGAGCGTACAGACGGCGACCAGGCTTACTCACACGCTTCACGCCATGAATTTTGTGCGCACCGCGCTCGTCGTAGGCAAGAGCCACTTCGAAATGATGTGGTTCCTTGGAAGACTTCACATCAGCAATAAAGCCAAGTGCTTTCAATTTGTGAGCGATTTCTTCCACGTGCTTAGAAGCAGGAACGAGCACAACCGGCTTACCGATGGCACCGGCGTTCTTCAGGCGAATGATGAAATCTCCAACACGGTCGGTTACCATGATGCTTTCTTTACCCCAGGAATTTTGCCCTCACGAGCAAGTTCACGAAACTGAATACGGGAAAGCCCAAAATCGCGCATGTAGCCACGGCCACGGCCTGACACGGCACAGCGATTCTTGATACGAACCGGGGAGGAATTACGGGGCAGTTGCTGAAGGCCTTCCCAATCACCCGCAAGCTTAAGAGCCGCGCGCTTGGCGGCGTACTTGAGGGTCAATTTGATTCGCTTCGCATTGCGAGCGACTTGTGAGGTTTTTGCCATACAAAAAAGTGCTCCGAGGAGCGTGTAGCTAATCTACCAGCTAGCAATTAGGCTGTCAAACCTGCGCTCGCCTGCTGCCGGTCCGAGAGAGCGGAACCGGTCCCAGCCGACCATTTCCTAAGCTCCGCGTTCGGGTTTTGGCATTACGCAAGGCCGCATACGGGATGCCAAAACACCTTGCCCAAACAGCTACGCTACTCTCTCAAACCGGCACATGCTCGCTCCGCTCTCAACCCGGAGCGAGCACCTCTCAATATGCGAGACCAACCGGAAAGCAGCCGTAGAATAAGGAGCGCAATAGAACATCCCGCTGTCTGAGCGCACCCAGAATCTCTTTGAGCGAAGCGAATTAGAGATTCCAAGTACCCTTGGGGTGCAGCGAGTTCGGGATTTTCGTTATGGAGCGACTATGTTCTACGAGTGCCCTGGACGGTGGGCTCGTCTCGCATATTGAGAGGTGCGAGCGGAGCTATTTTTTGAACGGAACCCCCAAGTGACGGAAAAACGCCTCAGCTTCTTTCTTAGACTGTGCCGTGGTCACGAAGGTAATCGCGATACCAAACACGTCCTTCAGGTCTTCGTCCGCCGCTTCTGGGAAAATCGTGTGTTCACGGACACCGATGGTGAGATTGCCCATATCGTCGATAGCTCCAGCGGAAAGGCCGCGGAAGTCGCGGGTACGCGGGAGTGCGATGTGGATGAGTTTGTCGATGAAGTCATACATGCGAGCACCACGGAGCGTCACCTGGAAACCAACAATGTCGCCTTCACGCATTTTAAATTGCGCGATGGACTGCTTGGCGGGGCGGGCCGAAGCCTTCTGACCCGTGATACGGGCAAGACGATTTTCAACAAGCTGAACGCGCGCCTTATCCTTAGCGGAGCCGACACCGGAAGAGACCACGACTTTGAGCACGCGGGGTGCACGCATGCGACTGGTGTAGCCGAACTCCTTTGAAAGAGTTTCGAAGCTGGTCTGTACTTTTTCTTTGGTGAGTGTCATACGAAAATGTTAGGAGAGTTCGGTCGAACTTTTTACCGCGACGCGCACGAGCTTACCGTCACGCTCTTCCCGACGTACGCGCGTTCCCTTCTTTTCGGACGGGTCCATGACCATCACAGTAGAGATATGAATGGCGCGTGGTTTCTCCACAATACGGCCAGCCTGACCGCGCGCGGCCTTGTGAGCGCGCTTTACCATGGCAACACCCTCCACGACGACCTTCGCCGTCTGGGGCATCACCTGGAGCACGGGGCCGTGCTTGCCCTTGTCCTTGCCGGAAATGATAACGACGTTGTCTCCTTTCTTTATTTTGAATTTCGCGGTCTGCTTGCCGCTGGTAGCTTTTGACATGTTAGTTTTTGTTACCGAGTCCGGCGAGGTTAGAAAACCTTACACCCAGCACCAATTTTTGGGAACGGGCATGAGCTACCATACGGGTCGTATAGGAAGTGATGGTGTCAGTTATAGTGAAAGTCTTCATAAGTGAAATTGGCGCTGGGTTAAGAAAATGTAGTCGTGATACTCCTTTTCTAAACGACCTCTGGTGCGAGCGAGGCAATATTCTGCCAGCCCTTCTCAACCAAGTCGCGTGGTACCGGACCAAACACGCGGTTTCCCTTCGGACCCATTTCTTTACCCTGTTTTTCGATAAGCACCACGGCATTGTCATCAAAACGCACATAAATACCGGAAGCCCGACGGAAGGCCTTGCGCTGGCGAACAACCACGGCCTTGTAGATGTCCTTCTTCTTCACCGCCTTGCGTGGTTCTGCACTTTGGATAGACACCACGACCACATCGCCAATCTCCGCGTAGCGGCGCTTAGAGCCACCAAGTACTTTGAAAACGCGAGCGACTTTACCGCCTGAGTTGTCTGCAACGATAACGATGGATTGTGGCTGAACCATATATTATTTCGCGTCCACCTGACCGGTAGACAGGATGGTGAAGCGCTTCAGCTTTGAGATAGGGCGACAACCGACGATAGTCACTTTCTGACCGACCTCAACCGTGTTGCCTGCGTCATGCACCAAATACTTCTTAGTCTTGGTCTGGTACTTCTTGTACTTCGGGTGCTTCACATAGCGCGACACCGCGACGGTGGCTGTGTCTTTCATTGCCGTCTTTACGACGACACCGTGGAGTTTCTGGGGCTTAGGGGTGGGAGTTTCCATAGTTCTGTTATGCCTTCTTCGCACGGTTTCCGAGCTCGGTCAACACCCGGGCCACATCGCGACGTACCTTGCCAGGTGCGCTGCTGTCCTTAGCGCGCGCGCCGCTGGCTGCAAAGCGAAGGCCGCGAAGCTCTTCACGCTTCTCTTTCAGAAGCTTCATGAGCTCCTCCGGGTTCTTCTTAGTGAAATCAGTTTTCTTTGCCATACCAAATTTATGCGCGTGTCACCACCGTAGACTTAAGCGGGAGCTTAGCGCCCGCGCGGCGAAGCGCGTCCCGTGCAACCGCATCCTGCACCCCATCGAGCTCAAAAAGTACGCGACCGGGACGCACCTCAAACACAAAGTGCTTCGGGTCTCCCTTACCCTTACCCATACCCACTTCAGCCGGTTTGTTGGTGATAGGGCGGTCTGGAAAGATGCGTATCCAGAGCTTTCCGCCCTTACCCGTCACACGAGTAAGCACCTTACGGGCAGCCTCGATTTGGTTTGAGGTTACACGCGATGGACTCGTTGCCTTCAACCCATGTGAGCCAAACGCTACCGTGATGCCACGAGTGTCAGGGCGCGCGAGTTTCTCGGGCGACTTGCGGCCAGTCTGCCACTTGCGGTGCTTAACTTTTTTAGGAAACAACATACGAAAATTATGCGCGTGATGCGCGCGCGCCCGTAGGTTGAGCAGTCCTTGGAGCCATATCGCGCTCGTTGAAGGTCTCGCCAAGATAAATCCATACCTTGATGCCAAGGACACCGTACGGAAGGTACGCACGCTCCATAGCGTAGTCAATATTGGCACGGAAGGTCTGAAGCGGAATACGACCACGCTTTATCTGCTCGGTACGGCTCATGTCAGCACCCCCAAGACGGCCCGATACCACGATGCGTACTCCCGCTACTTCGCGAACGGCCATAACCTTTTCCACCGTGGACTTCAGCACGCGGCGAAATGGCATACGCTTTTCAAGTCCCTCAGCCACCATGTAGGCGATGACTGCGGCATTACTCTCTGGCTGACGAATCTCCATGATGTCGAGCTTCACGGTGCGCGTGGTGGCAGGCGCCACCTTTTTTACGACGGTCGTGAGTTCGCCGCGGAGCTTGCCGGCGTTCTCTCCCGAGCGACCAATAACAAGACCGGGGCGTGCGGTGTGCACAATGACGCGAATCTCGCTCTGGGAGCGCTCGATTTCGGCATCGGTGGCATGCATGCCGCGTAGACGCTTTTTAAGGAAGATACGGATAGCAGCATCGACCGCGAGGTTCTCGCGGTACGACTTTTTATCGGCAGCAAACCAGCGGCTCTTCCAGTCACGGATGATGCCGAGGCGATGCGCATAGGGATGTACGGTGTGGGTCATGACAGTGATTTAGGCGGCAGTGGCCTTAGCGGCAGGTGCGGGGCTCGAAGCAAGCTCAATGATGATACGGCTGCGGCGCTTGCGGATAGGGGCAGCACGGCCCATGGCGCGTGGCATAAAACGAACGAGCATTCCGGCAGAATCAACGCGAATATCCTTTATCTTGAGGGCGTCACGCTCCTCACCCTTTAAGTTCGAGTTAGCAACAGCCGACTCAATGAGTTTCTGTATAGGAAGTGCTCCACGCTTCGGGAGGAAGGAAAGCTGGGTGAGCGCCTGGCGCACGGTCTTACCCTTCACCAAATCGGTAACAAGGCGCACCTTGCGCGGCGACTGGTTATAGGTCTTGAGTTCAGCTTTCATGGCTTATTTCTTCTTGGCTGCGGCTGGTGCCGTCTTTGCGGCCTTCGCTGCCGTTATTTCAGCCTCCTTACGCTTCTGCTCGAGCTCCTTCTGCATCTTTCCTCCGTGTCGGACGAACTTCTTGGTTGGGGAGAATTCGCCAAGGCGGTGACCAACCATGTCCTCCGTGACGAGCACCTCGACATGCTTCTGGCCATTGTGGACCCCAAACGTAAATCCAACGAAATCAGGCGCAATTTGGCTGCGGCGGGCCCACGTCGTAATAACCCCAGCAGACGCTGGTTTCTTGTCCTGCACCTTTTTGAGGAGTTTTACGTCCACGTAGGGGCCTTTCTTAAGTGAGCGTGACATAGATAGACAATGGAAAGCCCGCGAGGCGGGATAGGTAAAATCTATATGAAATGGCTGTGAGTGTCAAATTAACGGCCTCGTGGTAGGGTTCCGGCAGAAGTGAAACCCTCATAGGCGGAGGATACGATGCCTGCAACACGCGTTACATTTGGCTTTTGGACTAGGCGGTACGGATATCTTAACAACACAGAAGTGACATTCTATAACCGTGACCGGAAGCTACCGAAACTTATCCGGAACCTTGATGTGGCAAGGAGCAAGGCGAAAAAAGCCTTTTATCATGCATGCTCCGCCTCAAAAACCATTATTCGTTCGTGGTTTTGGAGTCGGGAACGTTCCTGGAAGAGGGTCCAGGAGCGACTGGAGGCACGTGTGCGCAAAAGAATTGCCAGGATTCTAAGCTGCGATGCTGTCAGCTTACTCGCAAGCGAAGTATCGTTTTCTGCAGGCGAAGTGAGGAAGATTACCTCTCGATATGAACTCAACGATATCGTACGAGAGATGAGACGTGGTGAGAATTTCTTCTTCGTGACGATGTGACGCTAAGGGCCCTGGCACTGCCAGGGCCCTTTCTTTTGGACAGGTGGCGGAGGATTATACTAAGAGTATGAATATACAAACGGAGATTATTGGGGCAGCGGTACTCGCAGTGGTAGTGGCAGGCCTTGTGCTCTGGTACGTGAGTGAACATCCGGCTCCCTATGTAAACAACACCTTCGAGACGGCTGCTAGTACCAAAGCAGGAAGTGAAGGCGCAGCGGTTTCGCTGAACGAAACTGCTGCGTATTACGACATCGTAGCCTCCTACCCTTCGAGTACTATCCTCAAAGCATCTGCAGGCCCTGATGCAGACACAAGGGCCGTTGCGCGTATGAAGCAGTTTGCAGTCGATAGCATTGCCACCTTCAAGACAGAAGGTAATTTTGCGAATCTCTCACGTGATGACGTGCAGATACTCGGTCTCGACCAACGTAAGGAATCGCTCGAGATAAAGTATGAAAGTAAGACCGCCGCACAAACGCTTTCCTATATCTACACTACCTACGCAGACACCCACGGGGCCCACCCAAATACCTACTTCCGCACGTTCACCTTCGATAGGAAATCCGGTGTGGGCCTCGCGCTCAAAGACATATTCGTACCGGGTGCAGACTATCTGTCAGTCCTCTCTACCCAGTCGCGTAGACTCCTTATTGCTTCGATAGCAGCTCGTGAGGGTGTGAAGTCGACAGAGGTGGATACTGACTACCTCAACCGAGGTACCGGTCCTGACGCAGACAATTTCCAAAACTGGTACTTCGAAGGCACCTCGCTCGTCCTTATCTTCCCTCCCTACCAGGTCGCGCCGTATGCGGCCGGCATCCAGATGGCGACCATTCCCCTCTCGCAGCTCTCTTCTATTCTCAATCCGGCCTACCGCTAACCGTGCTAGTGTAAGCATCAGACGGGGAAAAGGAGATATGAACATGTGCGAAGCGTGCGGTCCCCTGGACCAAGACGGCAATCCTGCCGTCCAACGAGTACGGCCTGAATTGATGGCTGAGTTGCGGAAATTTGCAGAGAAGGAAGCTGCCCTCCGTGGACTCACCATCGACGAATACCTCCAAGCGACAACGCTGCAAGAAAAGGCCCGAAACTGGTTCGAGAGTTTTTGGCTCAATCTGCGGCTTGTACGTCCAGGTCTGTAACGAGAGAACCCGCCTTCCGGCGGGTCTCTTCCTTTTAGCCTCGCTTCCCGACCTTGCGGCGCGACACGATGAACTTGTTGGAGTATTTCTTCGGTGTACGCGTCTTCTGACCCTTACCGGTGGGACGTCCCCACATGCTCTTGGCGCGACGGAGTCCGCGACCCTGCTTACCTTCACCACCTCCATGGGGATGGTCTACCGGGTTCATGGCGGTACCACGCACCGTTGGGCGAATGCCCTTCCAGCGGCTCTTTCCGGCCTTACCGTACTTCTGAAGACGCTGTTCTTCATTAGAGACTGAGCCAATGGAAGCCCATGCCTTCTCGGAAATCTTGCGAATCTCCGTCGAGGGCATTTTTACCTGAGCGTAGCCAGCATCGTGGGCAACTATTTCCGCGTAATTACCTGCGGAGCGTGCAATGCGTGCACCAGCGCCAGCTTGAATTTCAATATTGTAAATAAAGGTTCCTGATGGAATCTTGCTAAGTGGGAGGCGATTGCCCACCTTTATCGGTGCGTTCTCTGACACCTGGAAGGTATCACCCACTTTCATTTCCTTGGGTGCAAGGATGTAGCGGCGCGCACCATCAGCAAAGACCACACGGGCGATGAAGCCCGTACGGTAGGGGTCGTACTCGATAGTCTCGACACGTGCAGGTATGTCCTTTTTGTCGTACTTGAAGTCGACGTCGCGCAAACGACGCTTGTGACCTCCTCCCTGGTGACGCACCGTAATGCGTCCCGCGTTGTTGCGTCCGGCACGGTTGCTCTTACTCGACATCAGACTCTTCATCGGCTTATCGCCAGACAATACGCCACGATACGTGACGGTGGTCATGTTGCGACGAGATGCAGATGTTGGCTTGTAGCTTTTCATACTAAAGTAATTACGCGAACTGAATCGTCTCCCCGTCCTTGAGGTGCACATAGGCTTTGTGACGACGAGCGCGCGAACCGGTGCCCCGGCGCGTGCGCAGGGACACCTTCTTAGCGGGAAGATTCACCATGGTGACTTTCTTTGGAGCCACCTTGTAGATGAGTTCGATTGCCGCCTTCACCTCAGTCTTGGTAGCGGAGCGTGGTACTTCAAACACATACACGCCACGCTCGGTGCCAATGAGTGCCTTCTCAGAAAGCCATGGGGCGACAAGTACGTTCTCAAGGCGTCCATCTTCAGGAAGCTTCGATACGGTCTTTGTCGAAGATTTCTTGGTAGCTACGTTCTTGGGGGTGAGGGAGAAAAGGGGCATATGAGTCAGGGTTATGCAGACTTAGTGAGGCGTGCGGAAAGGACCGCGATAGCTTCGTTTGGCTTCTCAATGACGAGATACTTCTTCGTCATAAGGTCGACCGGGTTCAGGTTGCGCACTTCCTCAGTGATAAGGTTTCCGATGTTCTGGAACGACTTCTCAATCGTGGTGTCCTTGGTAGCAAGCGCGATGATAGCAGCATTCTTACGCTTCGTGGTGAGCCCTTCCATACCGGATGCCTTTGCGAGTGCCGCGAGCGATACCATCGCGTCCTTGGTCTTAGGTACGGCAAAGGAGAACGAATCAACAAAGATGATTTCGCCATCCCGCAGCTTGCGCGACAGTACGCTTGCAAGCGCTGCGGCACGCATTTTGCGGTTAATCTTCACGGCATAGACCTTTTCTGCACGTGGTCCATGCGTCACACCACCACCCTTCCAGATAGGAGAGCGCGTAGAGCCGTGACGAGCTCGTCCCGTACCCTTCTGCTTCCACGGCTTCTTACCACCACCAGAAACTTCGCCGCGGAACTTGGTATGCGCCGTTATCTGGCGCGCGTTGGCCTGCATACCGGTCACCACTTGATGGACGAGGTCAGCATTCCATGCTGCGTTAAAGAGCTCCGCAGGAAGTGAGATGGTACCGGCCTTACCACCCTTCATATCAAAAATAGGTGCTTCGGTAGCCGTCACAGGAACAGTATCAGCCTTCACGGTTTTGGTGGCCCTCTTTGTTACTACCGCACGCGCGGGAGTCTTCTTTACTGCTGCATTTTTAGTTTCGGTTGCCATATCGTATGTAAATTACTTGGCGACTATCTCGACCAGGGAGCCAGGAGAGCCCGGAACCGCGCCGGATACGATAATCTGGCTGTTTGCCGCGTCGACCCGCAGCACCTTCAAGTTCGTCACTGTCACACGGTCGCTCCCCATACGGCCCGCCATCTTCATACCAAGCGTGACGCGACCACCGGCGCGGCCTGGGCCTCCACCGATAGAACCTGCCTCGCGCTCCGAGTGCTTCTGACCGTGGGAACGGCGACCACCATGGAAGCCATGGCGCTTCACCACGCCCTGGAATCCTTTACCACGCGAGGTACCGGCGACCTGAATAGTCTCACCCTGCTCGAAGGTATCGACTGAAATCGTCTGTCCGACACTGTATTCTGCAACGCCTGCCTCGCCGGCAGGCAGGCGAAACTCCTTTACTGCCTTAAAGGCCTGGGATGCCTGTGCCTTATTCATGCGCTCTATCTTCTGGTTGTCGGCACCAATCTGAACCGCATTATATCCATCCGTTGCTGTGGTTTTCACCTGGGTAACGACGTTTGGACCGACCAGCAGGACGGTTCCGGCGTTCGCACGACCATCTTCCTCGAAGACTTGAGTCATGCGGCCTTTGCGGGCAAGAATGAATTTCATGAGGTTTTAGTTGTCCGAGCATGAGCGAGGTTAGTAAAACCTCATCCAGCACTAAGGTTTCAGAAATCTTAGTGCTGGATTGTAGACACCGTAGTCGCTCGGACGCTCCTCGGTTTCTAACAAAAATCGCGCTGACAACAGCGCGTTCGGCTCCGACGGAGCTTCCCGGCCATTGGTCGCTGCCTACCGGCAGGCAGGCGAGCCTCCGATACACAGGTACATAGCGATAAAGGCACTCTACACGTGTCTCTCAGGATTTGCAAATAAGTTAAAAGCCGGCGGTAACCGGCTTTACGCTCGCCCTTTCTGCGAGACTAAAACTGAAACGGGGAATGAAGTTTGATGCTTCCCCCGATGAGAATTTCGGCCCGTAGGCCTCCCCTGCCGTCGAACGCTTCGGCGAAACCAAATTTGTTTCCGGCAAGCCTCGAAGGACGGGTGCACGGGTCAGCAAGTTCGACACCACGAAATTTCGCTTGACCACACCAGAACTCCTCCCCGATTAATGAAGAGAAGTCCGTGAAGCCTGAGAGCAGGATATTGCGTCTCGTCTCGGCAGCAGTAAACGTTGGGTGTCCGTTACCTTGGAGCCAGCTGTTGGCGAGTCCGATGTGCTCTGCAGCGATGAACGTCGCCCCCCGAAGCTTGCCTGCTCCGGTGACTACGTTTCTGAGAGCGCGCAAACCCGAAGGATTGCAATAGCGGTCCCCTTCAAACCCACCTCCTGGAATGGCTTGAGTCTCAGTCCTTGCTACCATGCAAGCAGCTCGCGAAGGAGCTATGTAAATACCAAGTACTTTCATTGTCATAGTCCCCTTTATCTGTAAGTAACTGCCCTGGCGAAAATCATTCGGAGACGCAGATAATGTTTGCAGGACATGAGCAGCTTCCACTTTCTGACATCATCCTACGGCACCGAGAGACAAAAGAAAACGTCCCGCTATTCTTGGGACGTTTGGTGCGGTCGTGAGCCCCATCATGACCGCTTCTACTTTTCAGGGGGTGGGACATTAGCTCCTGTCAGGAGACCGAAGTGTACAGCAAGTTCTTGAGGCGTATGGAGCTTCGAGAATTTTCCCTGAGCATTCCTGCAGACTTCTACCTCCCGTCGTCCGGGTGGTCGAATGCCCTTGCGTTTCCGATACCCCCACTCCTCAACGCTCTTGCTCGGCACTCCAGCCTTTCGTTCCTCCTCTGCTTTCTTAGCTTGCTTCGCGTCATAGGTAGCCTTCTGGGACATCCCGACCGAATGATACCGGTCGTAAATTCTCTGTATCTCCGGCATAGGTGGCGGACGAGGTACGGTAACCATTTCTGTTTCTCCTTTCTTAAAGAGCCGGGGTTCTTATGCGGTAGCGAGTTTTTCGAAATCAACCCGCGGAAGCCATTCATTTCTGGACTCAGCAAGGAGGTCGCGCATCTGCTCCATGGTCACATCGCCCTGTCTCACGAGCAGGAGAGCTGAGTAGAGTTTCTCTCGTATTTCAACCAACTGAGTCAGTCGCTGAAACAGTTCTTCAGCCTGTCCCACAATCCCAACAACGCGATACAGGAAGACATAGTACCCAGAATCATTCATCGGAAATATCCTTCTATCCATCCGCATATCACCATACACGAAAGAGAAATGCAAAACCGCCCGTTCGGGCGGTTTTGCTTTTGTAATGGAGCGGATTCAATACTGCCACAGATACGCTGCGTGCATTACAAACGTTTTTTAATACCTTTGTACTCGCTGGAACGATGCACAATAGCGACAACAGTCACTTCACTTCCTTTGATTTGAAATACTACTCTATAATCGCCCACGCGAAGTCTCCTGCACCCCTTGAGATTCTGATGAAGAGGTTTACCAAATAGTTCTGGATGTGTTTTTAGTTTCTGACGAATTGTGTCTCGAATCTTGTTACGCCATACCTTGCTTAACCGAGGGATATCATTCTGTATTACTGCCGGATGGAGTACGATTTCGTACCTTATTTCCATATCACATCACTATCTTTGACCCAGCGGACTGGTTTCTTTAAACGTTCGTCCGCGATAGCGCTTAAGTAACGATCCTCATCCAATTCAAGTGCTTCTTCAAGAAGTTTAACGACCTTAGTAGCAACAGGTTCTTGATCCCGTTTTGCAAGTCGCCCAAGGGCTTCATCGAGCTCTTTAGAGACACTGATATTGATTCTTTTCTTCGTGGTAGGCATACCTTAAGTGTATCGAAAGTGTATCACCTGTCAATACGCATAGCCCTCAAAACCAAGCCGCCCCAGAGGGGCGGCTTGGAAGCTGCGTGCAGTTGCGAGGACGAAGAAAGACGAAACGGTCCTCGGGATTCCACTCGTTGTCGGGCCTCCCCTCGTTGTCGTCAAGCCACAGCCCTCTATGGACGCCTCAAGCTCGGGATGTTTCGCTAAAAATACTTTGAGTCTGCGACGAAAACGTGAAGTTGCTTGAATACTCCTCATGCACTGCGCTTCGCTGCACGAATGAGATCTTGCGCCGAACGATACATCTTGGTTTTCCCTGCTCGATATTCAATCAGGCTCAATTGTGCCTCAAGCTCATCGCTCTTTTGAAGCGCTTTTCGTGCATAGCGCGCACTTTCTGATGCGAGTTTATCTATTTTCTTTATCTGCATCGTGGTCATGAGTTGATTATACCACACAGCAAAACCGCCCGTTCGGGCGGTTTTGCTTGAGTGCTTTTAGAAAGTTTCAGCTACGAGGCGCGACGAGAGAATTTCTGAAAACGTACTCATAGTACGGTGGAAGAAATCCTTGAAGTCGCAACAGAGTAGACGAGCTTTCTGGAAGTACTCTAAACCATTTTCACGTCGATAGTAACTCCCGACGGAAGATTCAGATTCGTCAGAGCCTCAATAACCTTCGCGTTGGGCGAGAGGATATCGATGAGACGCTTGTGAATGCGCATCTCGAACTGCTCGCGTGCGTCCTTGTGGACGAAGGTTGAGCGGTTCACGGTCCAACGCTTTATCTCGGTAGGTAGAGGCACGGGGCCCACAATCTTCGCATCGAAGCGGTTGGCCGTGTCCATGATTTGCTTGACCGAGAGGTCGAGAATCTTGTGCTCGTAGGCGCGCACGCGGATGCGGAGCTTGGGCTCAGCTGCGGCCTCGATAGGCGCTGCTTTCTTCGTACTCTTTTTTGCGGCGGTAGCCATACGAGTAAGAGGTTACGCGGTGATTTTCGTCACCACACCAGCACCCACGGTCTTGCCACCCTCACGAATAGCAAAGCGCGTGTTGTCCTCAAGCGCGATAGGCGCGGTGAGCTTCACCTTGAAGGTCACCGTGTCGCCTGGCATAACCATTTCCTTTCCTTCCGGAAGAGTCACCTCTCCCGTGACGTCGGTCGTACGGACATAGAACTGCGGCTTGTAGCCGGTGAAGAACGGCGTGTGGCGACCACCTTCGTCCTTGGAGAGGATGTATACCTCTGCCTCGAAGTCCGTGTGGGGAGTAACCGTGCCAGTCTTCGCAAGCACTTGGCCGCGATGCACATCCTCCTTCTTCGTTCCGCGAAGAAGGATTCCAGCGTTGTCGCCTGCCTGACCTTCCTGAAGCTGCTTGTTGAACATTTCAATACCGGTCACGGTCGTCTTTGCCGTGGGCTGAAGGCCCACAATTTCAACTTCCTCACCTACCTTCACGATGCCGCGGTCGATACGGCCCGTAACCACGGTGCCCCTGCCTTCAATCGAGAAGATGTCCTCAATAGCCATAAGAAACGGCTTATCGGTCTCACGAATAGGGTCGGGGAAGTAGGAATCCATCGTATCGACGAGTTCCTTCACCTTGAGTGCCCATTCGTCCGACGCATCGGTCGCTTCAAGCGCCTTCAAACCGGAGCCCTTGATAACCGGGGTCTCCTTATCGAAGCCCTGCTTAGCGAGCAAGTCGCGGATTTCCTCTTCAACGAGGTCCACCATGTCCTTATCGTCCACCATGTCCACCTTGTTCAGGAAGACAATGAGCTTGGGCACACCCACCTGCTTTGCAAGAAGGATGTGCTCACGCGTCTGCGGCATAGCGCCGTCAGTAGCTGCCACCACGAGTACGGCGCCGTCCATCTGGGCAGCACCCGTAATCATGTTTTTGATGTAGTCAGCGTGGCCCGGAGCGTCAATGTGCGCGTAGTGGCGATTAGGTGACTCATACTCCGAGTGGTGAAGGGCAATTGTAATGCCGCGTGCCTTCTCTTCTGGAGCGTTGTCGATGTTCTCCACCTTTTCTGCGCGAGCCTTGTAGCCAGCTGCCGAGTTGAGGTTAAGAACGTTAAGAATTGCCGCGGTGAGGGTGGTCTTACCATGGTCAACGTGACCGATGGTTCCCACGTTCATGTGCGGCTTCGAGCGATCGAATGCATCTGCCATAGGTTCGTAAATTAGGTAGCTAAATAAAGCTGCCATCCTGCCTGTCCAGCACTAACGTTGGCATAGTGCCGGTGGCACGTCTTATCGAGACGGTGCCAAAGTTAGTGCTGGACGACCAAGGCGCTCAGGCGATTTCCCCGCGCAGCGCCTTTTGCCAGTCGTCCTCCCCTATGGTCGGATAACATCGAAAAGAGCGCCGTTCTCGCGTTAAGAGTAAAGGTACACGCCGTATTAGGGTGCGTCAAGGAATGTAAGCAATTCAGGCGGACATTACAGTGCTGAGAAGCGTACGTGTGGAAAACCCCGCCGATTGCTCGGCGGGGTTCACGATTTCCTTCTTGCGAAGGTTAGGCGGCGAGTGAGCGCATCGGCTGCGCGGAATCGCCCTTCGCTGCCTCACTCCTGGCCCACGCGGCCAGTTCGCGGTGGACGCGAGCGTCCGAGATGCTTCGCAGTGGTGCGCAGGGACTCCTTGGTCCACAGACGGCGTTGTATTTCCTCACGTTCCTCAATGGTTAGATGCTGGTATTTCATACTCCGATATTAACGGAGTGGTGCACTTACTTGTTGAACTTAGTGGTAATGTGTACACAAAAGCAAGGCTATTTGCGAGACGCGATGATGTCGTCCGCAACGTTGCGTGGTACGACTTCATAGTGGTCGAATTCCATAGTCATAGAGCCGCGACCCTCACTCATCGAGCGCAGGCTCGTGGTGTAGCCGAACATTTCCGAAAGCGGTACCTTGGCGTGGATGGCCTTGTTCATACCACGGTCTTCCATGCCTTCGATGGAGCCGCGCTTTCCGGAAAGTGAGCCGGTGACATCCCCCATGAACTGCTCGGGCACCACCACCTCAACATTCATGATTGGCTCGAGAATAACCGGTTTTGCCTGTCGCGCTGCCTCTTGAAAGGCCTGGGACGCCGCAATCTTAAAGGCGATTTCCGAGGAGTCCACTTCATGGAAAGAGCCGTCGTAGAGGTCGACCGACACATCCACCATCTGGTAGCCCGCAAGAATACCGCGGTTCATCGCTTCGCGAATACCCTTTTCAATAGGGTTGAAGTATTCCGAGGGAATGACACCTCCCTTGATGTTGTTGATGAATTCGAAGTGGTCTTCGCGCGTCGTGTTCTTTGAGACTTTCGCATCCGGGTCCACGGGCTCAAGGTGCTTCACCCGAATCTTCACGTGACCATACTGACCCTTACCACCCGTTTGCTTGATGTACTTATTCTCGACATCAGCAGAACCCATAATGGTCTCCCGGTACGCCACCTGGGGCTTACCCACGTTGGCTTCCACACCGAACTCGCGCTTCATGCGGTCAACGAGAATTTCAAGATGAAGTTCACCCATGCCGGCCATAATGGTCTCGCCCGTTTCCTCGTCCGAAGAAATCTTGAAGGTAGGGTCTTCGTCTGAAAGTTTACGTAGGGCCATGCCCATCTTCTCCTGGTCTGCCTTGGTCTTTGGTTCTATACGCAAACTGACAACGGGCTCAGGGAATTTAATTTCTTCGAGCACAATCGGATGCGCCTCATCACAGAGCGTGTGGCTCGTCTTCGTGTCTTTGAGACCGACAAATGCCGCGATTTCTCCCGTAAATACCTGCTCCACTTCCTCACGCTTATCTGCCTGCAGACGCACGATGCGGCCAATGCGCTCCTTGGTCCCGGTGTTTGCGTTGTAAATGTAGGAACCAGCAGACACGGAACCGGCGTACACGCGAAAGAAGGTAAGTGCTCCCACGAATGGGTCGGTCTGGAGCTTGAAGGCGAGCGCCGTAAACGGCTCGCTGTCACTCGGTGCGCGCGTTACTTCCTCATCAGTCTTTGGGTTCGTTCCCTTCACCGGTGGAAGGTCGAGGGGGGATGGGAGGTAATCGACAACGGCATCGAGCACGAGCTGCACGCCCTTGTTCTTAAGAGCGGAACCGGTGTAGACCGGGAAAATCTCGTTGGCAATCACGGCCTTGCGCAGCGTTGCCTTAAGCTCTTCAAGGCTGGGTTCGTTACCCTCAAAAAAGGCATTCATCTGGGCCTCGTCGTGCTCGACGATGCGCTCAAGCAGCTCGATGCGATATTTTTTTGCTTCTTCCACATACTGCTCAGGCACTTCGCCCTCTATGACGTCCTGGCCCATGTCGCCCGCAAAGGTGAAGGCCTTCATGGAAAGAAGGTCGACAACGCCTTCGAAATCGCCCTCGGCGCCCATAGGAATCTGTGCGCGTACGGCCTTCTTTGAAAGGCGTTCGAGAATAGATGCATAGGAGTCCTCAAACGAGGCACCAGTGCGGTCGAGCTTATTAATGAAACAAACGCGCGGCACCCCTGCCTCGTCGGCGTAGCGCCAGTTGGTCTCTGACTGGGGCTCAACGCCAGCAACACCGTCGAACACCACGATGGCACCATCGAGCACACGCATAGAGCGCTTTACTTCGGCAGTGAAGTCGATGTGTCCCGGGGTGTCAATGACATTGAAACGGAACTTTTTCGCGAGGTCCTTTTTATCCTTCTCGTTCGTGCGGGTCCAGAAACAGGTGATGGCGGCCGAGGTAATCGTGATACCACGCTCACGTTCCTGCTCCATCCAGTCGGTCGTGGTCTCTCCCTCATGCACCTCCCCTATCTTGTGCTGGGAGCCCGTGTAGAAGAGGACACGCTCAGACGTGGTCGTTTTGCCCGCGTCCACGTGGGCGACGATTCCAAAATTACGAACTTTCTCGAGAGGATAATCGCGTTGCATAAGGAATATAGTTGGCAGTAGTAAATTAAAAAGCCCGCCAAGGCGTTAGCTACAAGATACGGAAGAACGCGAGAAAAAGCAAAGGGCGCGGACTTTCGTCCGCGCCCTGATATTCTTTCCGACCGTAGCGTGACCTAGACGATCGCCGCATTGCTCGTGTGGCGACGGCGATTCGCCTTGCCACCCTTGCGGCCGGCGATCACCGCTAGTTCACGGTTCTTTGCAAAACTACGTTTTGCTGCTGGTACGGCCGCACCACCCTTTCGAGCGGTCTCGAGGCGTTGCTCGGGTGTTAGGCACGCAAAACCTCGGTGCGCTCGTGTTGTCTGCTTTTTCATCACCGTACTCCCAGAAGTGGACGCAGAATGCGTTCCCGAAATACTATACAAACTATTTCATACAATTCAATTTTGCGTGAGTGCACATGGGCCAACAAGATGCTACATTCCTGTCTGGATGTTGAGGGGAGAATTCCTATGATTGTTGTACCTACCACAGACCAGCGGGCACAGTGCCTGATTTCGCCACTTGCGCTTCACAAGGCACCTAAGGATTTCGACCTCCGCTTCAAAAAGGAAGTCGACCGCGTGATAGTGCATAGCCTTCTTGAGATGTCGGTGGTGACGAGCAGAAAACTTTCTGACCAGTCATGGATAGCGCTTGTCGCCACCATGGAGGTTCGAGAAATCAAGGACCGCACGTGTGCTGAGCAAAGCTGGGTGTCATCCACCAAAGCGTCGCTTCAGCTTCGCGGCGACCATATAGGATTTTGGTGCTGTCACTGCTTGAGCCAGAACGAAGCAACATACTGGTATCACTCGCACATGCTTCTCGCCACGATTGGTTTCCCTCAGGTGCATATGCGATACGGCACCGGAGGTCGCGCAGGACTCCGACGCTATCTAGACAGCACGTTGCTGCACTACCTCCGTGTACAGAAGCCGAAAATCTCAAGATTCGCCAGAACCATGCAGGAGTGCGGCATGAGAGAACGTGTTCTGTAGAAGAAAGCGGCGCCCCCAGGGCGCCGCTCGCTTTTTATAGTCAAATGAGAAACTCGATTACCAAGCGAAGTGGGCAAATGCTTTGTTGGCGTCGGCCATACGATGCATGTCGTCCTTCTTCTTAATAGCCGTACCTTCGTTCTTCACTGCGAGCAAAATCTCCTCGGCAAGCTTCTGTGCCATAGGCTTTCCCTTCTTCGCGCGTGCGGCATTGATGAGCCAGCGGTAGGCCAAAGAGACGCGGCGCTGCTGGGGAACCTCGCGTGGCACCTGGTAGTTTGCACCTCCCACGCGGCGTGAGCGGACTTCCATCAAAGGTGCGACGTTGCGAATCGCGGTCTCAAAGGTCTCAAGCGGGTCAGGGTTACCCTCCCCATTCTTGATGATATCGAGTGCGTCGTATACGACCTTGCGGGCAGTGTCCTTCTTTCCGTCCCACATGACGGTATTTATGAAACGAGAAATAGCCTCGGACTGGTAGACGATGTCCGGACGGCGAACGGGCTTATTTTTGATGGGACGGCGCATAGGAAAATTACGTCAGAATTTATTGCTTATGCCTTGGGCTTCTTAGCTCCATAGCGCGAGCGGCCACGGCGACGCTTGTCGATACCGGCAGTGTCGAGCTTACCGCGCACCACCGTGTACTGCACACCGATATCTTTCACACGGCCACCGCGTAGTAGTACCACGGAATGCTCCTGGAGGTTGTGTCCCTCTCCGGGGATGTAAGCAGTCACTTCCATACCATTAGAGAGGCGCACGCGAGCAATCTTACGAATAGCCGAGTTCGGCTTGCGGGGAGTCTTCGTCGTCACCTTTACGCACACGCCGCGCTTAAAAGGAGCTGGGTAAAACGCCGGGCGGTTCTTCAGCGCGTTGAAGCCACGACCAAGAGCCACCACTTTGGATTTGCGGGTGCTGTTCTTGCGTGACTTCTTAGTCAGCTGTTGTACGGTAGGCATTTCGAAATGAAAACTCCCCCGTGGGAGTTAAGGCCACTATATAGAAAGGGCCTTATTTATGCAAACTAGCTATCGCCAGAAGCAGGCCCCGACTCAATGGTGGCCTGGTTAAGAGCCTGAAGGAGCCGCAAAGCTTCCGGCTGGTCAGCCCCATAGGATTCCGCTATTTTATGGTACTGATGCGCTAAGAATTCACCTTTAGATTCGTTTGTATGACCCAGCGCCCTTGAGACCGCTCCTTTATTAAGGATATGGGTGATTTTAGGTAGGACCTTGTCGATGACTTTAACAAACCGCGCTTCGGCGCTCGCAAGGCTTTCGTATTCTTCAAGCGTCTCCCCTATCCAAGGGAAGATTCCGTCGTACTCGCGACGAATGCGTTCAAGAGCCGCGCGCTCGCGTGCTTCTTTCCCCTGCACATCTTCTTCGGTGAGGATACGGAAGGTTGCCGTATCACCCGCGTACACTTCGACGAGGTCGTGAATAAGTGCAAATTGTGCAATCTTTCCGCGGTCGAGCTCGGGCGCAAGCGTGGCGGCATACGAGCACGCGACGATACCCAGCATCACGGTATGGTCGGTATCAGACTCGAGCATTTCTCCGTCCGGGTGGCGTGTAATCCTATCAACGCGCCCGAAGGCAAGAATCATCTCCCCGAGCTCAATGACTTTCGCGACGATTTCCTCTCCGAGCGCCTCCTGTACGTTAGATGCTGGCATTGGTGTAAGTATAGTGCTAGGCCCCAACAAGAAGCCGGAAGAGGAAGGAAACAAACGCGCCAAACGGTGCCGCAAAGACGTAGCTGAACAGAAAAAGGAACGCGACCAAGGTGATGATGCCGCCTTGAGCGAGCTTCGCCTCAAACTGACGGAATCCTATAGCGTACTTATACGGTAAAAGTCCACGAATAAAGGTAAAGCCATCCAGAGGTGGAATGGGAATGAGATTGAAGAGCCCGAGGAAAAGGTTTACGAGCGCGATAACACCGGCCGCCTGAGCAAAGCTATCCATTCCAGCAGCGAGCGTGTAGCGCGCGATAAGACCGAACAAGAGCGCGAGGAGAAGATTGGTCGCGACACCCGCGACCGCGACCATAGCTTCGCCCCAGCGCTGGTTGCGCAGATTGTACGGGTTATAGGGAACGGGCTTGGCCCATCCGAACAAGAAGCCGCCCGGTGAAAGTACAGAAATAAGGGGCACGAGGAGCGAACCTATGGGATCAATGTGCGGAGCTGGGTTAAGCGTTAGGCGCCCCGCAAGCTTTGCGGTAGCATCCCCGAGCATGTGGGCGGCGTAGCCATGCGCAACCTCATGGATGATGATGGAGAAAATGAGGACGACGAAATAGAAGATTTGAAGCTCTAATTGCATGGCATAATTTGCGAAACCAGGTCGCCCCATGCTAGCATGCCCAGACTATGGCACGCGAATGCGAAGTAACAGGAAAGAGCACCCAAATAGGCGGACGGTATAGCAACCGGACGCGTGCTACTCAATTCAACCCCACCGGAAAGGTGCGTCGCAAGGCAAATCTCTCCAAGCGTCGCATCTTTGTGGCGGAGCTGGGAAAATTCTTCCTCGTCGACATCAGCGCTAACGGCATGCGCCACATTAAGAAGAACGGCGCGTACGCTACCCTCAAGAAAGCAGGGATAATTTAGATAAAATTCAAAAGTAAAAAGCCCCTCGAGGGCCTTTTTACTTTTGTACCACCTGCTCTCCATCACTCACGAAGGTGAGGGTACCTGAATCGATGGTGGACACCATCCGCGCGCCAGATGCGCGGATACGCTCCACGGCTTCAGGACTCGGGTGGCCATACGTATTTCCCTTCCCAGCGGAAATCACCACAATATCAGGGTCAACCGCGGAGAGCCAAATACTATCGGTGGAAAACTTCGAGCCATGATGACCGGCCTTAAGCACATCACTCTTGAGGGTAGGGCCATCGAGCGCAACAAGACGGTCTTCAAGCGTGCTCGGTAAATCACCCGTCAGCATGAAGGAGGTGTTTCCATATACCACGTGGAGTGAGACGGATGCATCGTTGGTTTCGGTTTGAGTCGATTCGTCGCGGTCAGGAAACAAAACATCCGCATACGCGCCTCCTCCCAGGTGAAGGCGCATGCCGCGCCGCGCCGCCGTATGCACGAGTCCTGGCTCACGTGCCATCTCATCCATGATGTAGGTCGAGACCGAGGTACGGTCGGATACTTCTGGGTCGAGATAATTCAGGACACGATACCGCGCAAGCACGTCGCCTAGCCCGGCGATATGGTCCTTGTCCGGATGGGTCTCGACTACAATATCGACGGTACGGTCCCAGGGAAGTAATTTCTTTGAGAGCTCCCGGAGTACCGAGCGGTCGGGTCCCCCATCCACCAAAAGTTTCGTACCCGATGGGCTTTGAATAAGGATTGAGTCACCTTGCCCGACATTTAAAAAAGAAACCGTCAGTATCGCCTCATGCTTTTGAAGTAGTACCACCACGACGAAGACATTAAGCACGATGAGTACAAGCACAGCGCAGACATACCAGGCCGTTCGGCGATTCATAGAATAAGTATAGAATGGAAACCATGGACGAATACCAAAAGGAAGTAGACGCGTGGTTCAAGGAAAAGGGCTGGGCCTACTGGGAACCGCTTGCTATTACTGCTCGCCTTTTTGAGGAAGGGGGTGAGTTCGCTCGCCTCGTAAATCACGTCTACGGGCCCAAGAAAAAGAAGCTAGACGAGAAAGTGCAGGACATGGAGGAGGAGATGGGCGACATCATCTATACCCTCATCTGCTTCGCAAACTCGCACAACATCAACCTCGATGAGGCGATTCGTAAATCGCTCGATAAAGCGAGCGGGCGCGACAAGGACCGGTTTACGAAAGACGCTTAGTGAAGCGTCGGTCCTCCGAGTTCTCTCAGGAGGGCGTCTTGCGTTTCAACATCATCCAGATGGATATGCGGATGATTCGGATTATCGAACCACGCGCTAAAACGGCTCGCCAGTGACGCACCATCACCGTCCGTCCATGCTTTCATTTTGTTCGAGACGTCCGGAAACGCTCGTGCCGCCAAGTTAATTTGCAGCTGATTCCGGTACATCAGTCCTTCGGGAGGAGCTGCTGATTCGTTCTGGTGCATTCCTTCCATACCAAAAGCATACCATCGCCCTCCGGCCGTTTGCTATACTCGCGGATATGACCTATACCGCACGCACATTCGCCCTCCCCGAGCTGACGGGCCTTTCTACCAAACAAATCGAAGTGCACCTCGCGCTCTACCAAGGCTACGTAAAGCACGTGAATTTGATTATGGAGAAAATAGCAGCATACAAAGAAGCTGATGCAGAAGGCAACGCTTTTGCTATAGCGGAAATGAGGCGACGCCTGGGGTTTGAGTTCGACGGCATGCGCATGCACGAGTACTACTTCGAGCAATTTGAGGGGGAGAAGAGCGGCGACCCGGAATCAGCACTTGCTAAGGCAGCGGCGGAAAAGTATGGCAGCGGCGAAGACTTCATCGCCCACATCAAGGAAGTCGCTGGCACACGCGGCATCGGCTGGACGGTCGTCTACTATGATCCCGCAGGCAAGACACTCCACACCGCATGGGTAGATGACCATCAGCTTGGTCAGCTCTCTGGTCTTCCGATTATCCTTGCGCTTGATATGTGGGAGCACGCCTATATGGTCGACTACGTTCCTGCTGACAAAAAGTCATACGTCGAAGCATTCCTTGAGAACGTGAATTGGAGCGTTATAGAAGACCGCTTCGCCAAGGCATCGTAAAAGCACCCATGTGCTAGAATCGCCCCATGCTTCGGGCTATTTCTCCTGCCTTCAGGGCGACCGGTGTGCTCGATGTGGTACTTATCGCGGGTGGCGCCTACGGGGCGTACTACCAATACGAGCCGTGGCACTGGCGCTTCGTGGGTACAGTACTTGCCACCAAGCTCCACAAAGACCGTATGAATTTCTATAACCTCTCAACGCGAGATTGATGAGTACCTCGGGGAAATCTTTGACTGAGGGGTAGAACGTAATCGAGAAACGAGCAGCGCCACAAGCACGTACGCAGGAATCAGCAGGAGCGCCGGGAAGGCCGGAATGATGATGTGTGCAAAGGGGAGTGATGCGCCCACCTGTGCGACCCCGATGATATAGGAAAGGAGTGCGTACGCGGGGAGACCCACAAACACAGCGAGCGGCGGCACTATGAGTGCGATACCTCCTGCAAAGGCGCTTGCGGCCATCGCCAGTGGCACAATCGGAAGTACGAGAAGATTTGCAGGCACTGCGACAAGGGAGAGATTTCCGGTTTGGTACAGCAGGAGCGGAAGTACGAAGAGCTGGGCAGCGAGCGTGGTCGCAAGTACTTCTCGCATAAGCCGGGGCCGGAGCCACAGCAAACGAATTTCAAAGAGTGAAGACGCCACAACAAGTCCAAGCGTCGCGGCAAAGGAAAATTGAAAGCCAGGGTCATAGAGAAGCAGGAGTGGATTAACAAGGAGCATGAGTACAAACACGAACGCGAGCGCACGCAGCGCGTCATAGGTCCGATGCGTTGCCTTTGCAAAAAGCGCGATGCCCGCCATGATGCCGGCCCGTACCGCCGACGCGCCGGTGCCCGCAGCAAGTACGAAGAGGAATATGGCGAGGGTGGCAAGAGCGATGCGATACGGGCGAGGCAGTGCAGCCAGCGAGAGCAGTATCGCGTCAGCAATAATCATGACGTTGTAGCCCGAGAGCACGACGATGGGCAGTAGACCGGTGATGGTGAACGCATCGAGTAGCGTCTTCCCGAGTCCCTGCTTCCCTCCCGTAATAAGACCTTCAGCCAAACTCGCCTGCGGCTCCGTAAGTGTGTTCTCGAGTGCACGCGCAAAGCCGTGCTTGGCTTCATAGAGAAGTCGACGTACTCGTACGAGAAACGCATTCGATTCACCCACCTTCTCGATAGAAGCATGCGGAATAATCGCGAAGACACCATCCTTTGCAAGGAATTTGTCGTACGCAAAGGTCCGACTTCCGTCAGTATCAAAGGGTTCTGGGCGCGTAAGTAATCCACTAACAGAAACCACGTCGCCATACTCGAATGAGGGAAATCGTTCGGTAACGACGAGTGTGCGCATGTGCGATGCCCCCTCCGTAATCTGAACCAGTATGCGCTCTGTGCTTTCACGAACATCAGGGTCAGCGACAACCATGCCCGTACGCTCGATTTTAGTTCCAAGTAATGCCGCGAACGCCTCTGGCATGGTGTGTGGCGCGAGCACGGCGCGCCCTGCCCCGAGCGCAAGGCACAGAAGGAAAAGTGCAGGCAAAAGATATGCATTCCTCCTACCAAAAAACCACGCACATAAAAATCCTGCAGAAAGCAGGAGAATGAAGACCAGAAACGGTAACGGAATCAGGTACAGCGAGCCGAGACCTATCCCGACGATAAATGCGATGAGAGCCAGAAGTGCGAGCTTCTTCGGCATGGATTTTTTATTTCCCTCTATCCATAGCGCGATTGGCAAGCGCATCCGCGTCCGTATTCTTTTCCCGATACACGTGCTCAAACCGCACCCTATTGAATGAACGTGCGAGGACATTTTTTACTTCCAGATACCGCGGCACCAAGTTAGGATGCTTCACCTTGTAGTTCCCTTTCAGTTGCTCAATGACGAGCTTGCTGTCCATGCGAATGGTGAGGTCTGCTTCTTTCAGGTGTTCAGGAAGATATTCCTCGACGAGTTTCTTGAGCCCACGCAACACCGCCTCATACTCCGCGATATTGTTGGTTGCGACCCCGAGATAGTCAGCAACTTCAATAACTCGTTTCCCGATGTTATCGAAGACGACCGCGCCGGCTCCTGCCGGTCCAGGGTTTCCGCGGGAACCGCCATCGGCGTAGAGAATAAATTCCATTCCCTCACTATAGCGCAGGGGTGATTCGGGGTTGAATCTACCTACGGCGGAGCTGACAAAATATCTTTTGTGTGCTTTAATGTTCACAGAACTGTTATGGAAGGAGACTACGCTTGAAAGAAGTAATCAACCGCGGCGCTGCGATTCTCACCATGCTTGCCGAGGCACTCGAGGCAATCACGCCTGAGGAATATGCTCCACCCACTCTCCAGCCGCCTACCGATTCGCGCCTTCGCATGCTAGGAGAAGCGACCGACTACCAGAAAGGTTTGATCACATTGCGCGACCGCATGCTCGCAGAACACGAACAGTTCCATCTCGAACGACATCTCTCTTTCGGAGGTCATATCGATTTGCCGCTCGCGCATGAGTTTTGGCATGCGGCACACCAGCTGCTCGAAACGCTACTGGTGGTGAATCTTGCGAATACCTTCAAGGAACTTTCTGGTGAGGTGAGCTATTACATTAGCCCTACCTGGAAGGTCAACGTCATACGGCCTGCGACTAAACGCCTTTTGAAGAGACGCGAGCGTCCAATCCCTCGATTCGGCTTACCACAGTGAGTACACTCCTTTCCTTGAGACCGCTCTCCTCATACGGAGGGCGGCTTCTTTTACACAAAACAGGTTCGAACCTCCCTGCCTACCGGCAGGCAGGCTCTACCCACCTGGTAAATATGACAAAATTGTATTTCTGTGCTATAAATGATTTAAACCCCCTTTGGAGGAACGGTAATGCATATTTACCACAGGATTCCTCGCAATATGACGGGGAACGTTCTTTACTCGCTTAACGAGTTGCTAGGAATTGATAGCGTGCTCTATGAAGCGCACGCTGCAAAATACGAGGGCCGTGAACACTTAATGGAGGAGCTAATTCCGCTTCTTAGAAACTGTCGGTGGAATGACGTCATTTTCATGGCCGCCGTTCATCCGACACGTTTACGTACAGCCTTTGAAACAGCTGGGTTCCCGCGACCGCATCCATTCCAAGCATTCGAGTTCGATGTGGACTTGCTTGATCATTCACGAATGGCCGTGATTACGACCATGGAAATGAACCAGCCGAGCACGTATGAACCTTTCAATCCGAGCAATTTTGCGAAATACGATGTCATTCCCCAGAGAACCTGGGACTACTGGGAAGAGGAACGGATCGCAGGTAGGCATCCGTTGCACTGGATGCATGTACCGCACATTCTGTATCATGGCTCTCTCGATATCTCACAGGTGAAGCGGGTTCAGGCTTAACCTTCCACATACGCCAAAAACTCTCTTCTACTATGAGGGCCGCGCTTCCGAGCGCGGCCCTTTTCTTTACCTAAAAACGACGTCAAACAACCTTAATTCAGCGGACAACTAACGCAACGCAACAATACGTAGTCGCACCGGCGTGCCACGCGTGAATTGATCCTTCTCCATGTGGGCAAGGAGATGCACCTGCGAACCGACGGCCAGCTCCGTACATGCCTTTCCCAGCTCGCGCCGCGCATAAAATGCAATGGCTTCAACGGTCTCGTTCGTGAATTCGTCCCGCAGTATACGGATGCGTAGGTGCTCGCCGGATTTCCCAAACCACGAGACGTCCGTGAGCCGTACCTCATGGAGCGCAAAGACCGGCTTTTGATTCTTCATACCGAAAGGCGCGAATCGGTCGAGCGAACGCAAGAGCGTAGGCGATATGGCATCCGGGGTAAGAGGGGCGTCTGCTCGGTCCTCGTCGAGCGTGTGTGTCGGTAGCGTCGCAAGAGCTTCGACGAGTCGCTGCTCCAGGTCAAAGATCTTTTCCGGAGCTATTGAAAACCCGCCACTTGCTGCGTGCCCGCCAAACTCAATGAATGCGTCTTCGGCCGCGTGCATAAGTTCGTTCACGCTCGTTTTCCCACCGGCACGGCACGAGCCCTTAAGGGTTTCGTTTCCTTCGCGTCCCCACAGAAATACGGGCCGGCCATATTCTTCAGCGATGCCATTGGCGACCAGCCCCAAGAGCCCGGGCCGCCACTCGGGGTCTCCCATCACCAGTACGCTCGGCAATTCACCGGTAAGCTTTCGTTTCTCCAGCTTCTCGTGCACCGCCTTGGTGGTAGCGCCGGCGACTGCCCGGCGCGAACGGTTTGCGGCTTCGAGTTTCTTGGCGAGCTCGTCAGCTTCCACTTCGTCCTCGGTGGTAAACAATCTGAAAGCATCGCGCGGGTCACCCATGCGGGACGCTGCATTGACGCGAGGAGCAATCATGAACCCGACATCGTCCTCCGCGATGAATCGCTGATTCACCCGAGCCGCTTTGCACAATTTCTGAAACCCCATCCGTGGAGACTTCCGCATTACCATGAGACCATACTTCGCGATAACACGATTCTCCCCGGTGAGCGGCACCATGTCGGCAATCGTGGAGAGGCCCGCCATGTCGAGCAGCCACTTCTCCCACCCGGGTGGTATGGCATCGCGCCCCGTAAACCCGACCGCGAGCGTCGCGCACGCAAGCTTCCACGCGATGCCACCACCACAGAGTTCTTTGTAGGGATAGGTTTCGTCCGCTCGAGCTTTAGGGTCCACCACGGCGTACGCCGGCGGTAAATCGCCCGACGGAAGGTGGTGGTCGGTGATGATGACCTCCATACCAAGCTCGTTCGCGCGTGCGACCGCTTCATTATCGACAATCCCGACATCGACCGTCACCATAAGTTTCGTTCCTGCCTTGGCGAGTGCCTCCACACCCGGAATATTTATGCCGTATCCCTCGTTGTGCCGATGCGGAATGTAATTGGTGAAATTCGCTCCTGCTTTTTTGAGAAAATCATGCAACACTACGCCGCCCGGGATACCATCGCAGTCGTAATCACTCCACACCGTAATACGTTCTTGCTCTGATATTGCGCGCGCCAATCGTTCTGCAGCCTTCGGCATATCAATCATCAGCATCGGGTCGTGTATGTGCTCGTCATACGAAGGTGCGAGAAATGCTGCGGCTTCAGCCGCATTCGTGATGCCGCGCCGCGCCAGCAGCGCGGCGGTAAAATCGTCATATTCGCGAAGCTCTTCGCGCAGCACCGGGTCGAGAGCATCATGGAGCAAAAACATCGTTCCTGGATTGTACCAGTCGCTTCTGAAAACAGCCCGCATGCTACGTTATGGGTCCCAGCTCGTCACTTCGCCGTACATTTATACGCCTGCACTCCTCACGTACCCATACCTTGCCTGCAAACTGTTTTCTATCGCTTTGGTATACTGCGGCGTATGGAGAAGACTATTTTCGAGAAAATTATTGCGCGAGAGATACCGGCAGACATCGTGTACGAAGACGATGATACCCTCGCCTTTCTTGATATTGCACCCAACAATCCCGGCCACACCCTCGTAGTCCCAAAACTCCACTCGCGTAATATTCTTGATATCAGTGAGACATCCTGGCTTGCCGTGATGAAAACCGTGCGGCTCCTTGCGCCTATCATCCAGAATGCCGTGGGGGCCGACGGCATCAATGTAGCGATGAACAACGAAGCGGCAGCTGGCCAGGTGGTTTTCCATACGCATGTGCACCTCATTCCACGCCACACAGGGGACGGGTTTACCCATTTCCCTGCAGGCTCCTATGGGGAAGGAGAAGCCGCACACATAGCGCAGAAAATAAGGACCGCCCTTACAAGCTAACCCCATGTTTCAAGGTCCAACCTTGAAGGTTACTTTTTATACTTTTGGTTGAGTGCTTCAAGTCCGGGAAGGGTGCCGTATGCAAGAAAATCAAGCATCGCGCCTCCGCCCGTTGAAACAAAAGAAAATTTCTTCGTCAGTCCAAGCGCTTCAAGAGCTGCAATAGTATCTCCGCCACCCAGAATAGTGTGTGCTTTGGTGCTCGTTATTGCTTGGGCAAGAAGCTCACTCCCCTTGGTAAATCCATGTTCATACCGTCCAAGTGTCCCATTCCATAGAATGGTCTTTGCTTTTTTGAGATACGGCTCGAGTGCTTCAATCGAGGCAGGGCCAATATCAAGAATTGCCTTTTCCTTTGGAACGAAATCAATGTGAACCGTCTCCGCATCCTTCGGAGTACTCTCAAGTGGCGCCACCACCACATCGCGTGGTATGAGAAGGTCAGGATTTTTTAGCATGCGCCTCATTTCACGAAGATTGCCGCCGGACGTGAGTGAGGTGCCCACGCCATGCCCCTCTGCTTGTATAAAATCATTCGCGAGCGCGCCGCCAATGAATACCTGGTCGTAAGTCTCGAGCAAAGAAACAATAACCGGCTCTTTCGTCGCAAATTTTGCTCCCGCGATAATGGCGAGCGCCGGATACTTTGGCTTGAGCGCACGCGTGAGTTGCTTGACCTCTTCTTCCACAAGAAAACCTGCGTAGCTCGGGAGGTACTTTGGTACTCCCACTACCGATGCGTGCTTGCGGTGGCACACGTCAAACGAGTCTTCGACAAACACCTCAGCAAGTGAAGCAAGCTCGCTCGCAAACTCCGGGTCATTCATTTTCTCACCGCGGTGTCGGCGAAGATTTTCAAGAAGAAGCACCTCGCCAGGCAGTAGCTGCGCGACCGCCTCTTTTGCTTCTTTACCTACGGAAACCGCGCAGGAATGTATACCGGGAAGTAGTGGCTTAAGCGCACGAAAGACCGGCTCAAATGTTTCGGTCCCTTGGTCGCCAATATGACCGCAGAGAACCACTTTTGCACCCTTTTTCCGCAGGAACTCAATAGTAGTAAGTGCCTGACGCAAGCGGTACGTGTTAGTGACGACACCCGCAGCCACCGGCACATTCAGTGCCGCGCGCACGAGCACTATCTTCCCGTGTAATTTTGGAATCTTTCGAACGTTCTGCATGATTTATGAAATCGCTTTAACCAAAGCAGTGAACGAGACAGGTTCGGTAGTCGCGCGCCCTATCAGAAATCCATCAATACCGGTGGCGTCAGCGAGTGCGCGAATGTTACCCGGTTCAACTGAGCCACCGTAGAGTATACACACGGCAGGCACCTGTTTTGCAGAAACATACTCACCAAGAATCTTTCGTAGGTACAGAATCATTTCAGTAAGGTCGCGGGGTGATATGGCCTCACTTGCTGATTTACCGATTGCCCAAATAGGTTCGTAGGCAATTACTATATGGAGACGCTCCTTCGGCGTAAGCATATCAAAAACGGCTTTCAGCTGTGCCCGCAGATGATTCAAATATCGGGCCTCTGCATCTCGTTCATTCTCTCCAACACACAGTATGGGTATGAGTCCGGCACCACATGCGTGCTTTACCTTCTGACTCACCTCCACGTCCGTTTCTCCGCGCGCACGGCGTTCAGAGTGTCCGATAACAGCGTAGGTGCCGCCGACATTTCGCACCGCGTGCGCGGTGAGCTCACCAGTAGCGGCACCCCCTTCCACGACAGACACATCCTGCGCAGCGAATTTCACTTTTGAGCGATTACCTATGGCGAGATACCCCAGGTACGGAGCGGGTGGAGCAAGTACGATTTCGTTCTTTTTGTTAGCCGCTAAGCGCTGTGCGGTTCTATAGAGACGCTTTGCCTTTTCAGTAGTTTCCACATAGGCCTTCCAGTTTGCGACGATAAGCATAGCTCTATAGTACCAGGCAACCGTACATCGTTTTTATTCCCCTGGAGCGAGAAGATGTTGAGTATTGGGGCTCGCGCAATGAGCTTTTAGCGGCGAAGCCGCGACCGCGCATGGTCACCCGCTAGGGTGGCGGGCGAATGAGCGTGAGCGCGCTGGCTCGCAGGGCCAGCGACGCGTACCCAATACTCAGGACTTTGAGTGACCCTATTTTTGATGCCAATCCACAAAACTAAACTCTGACGAGGTAAAAGGCGTAAACGGTGGTGGGTTCGTTGATAGTTTGCGGTCGAAGGAGTCGGTGCGCGTCTGGTACCCACCACTACTCCCTGCACCACATCCATTTACCCATTTTGTACCCGTGCGTTTATTGGAAATAGTACTTCCCTTGAGCGTCAGGCTGGTTCGTGGCTCAAACGTGCCGGGGCACGCATACAGATTTCTTCCAAATGCCCCGTTTTGCGCTATGAATATGCCGTTTAATGACATGATGTCCGGCGCATCTGGGGTAATGAGAATATTCTTCTCGGCAATGAGCGTTATGCCGACTGAGCCGTCGTTCACGGTGTAGGTAAGATTCCCCGGCAGCATGATATTGGGGTCAACACCCGAGTGGATAGTATCCGCCGCAACTACCGTAACTTTAGTTCCCACCACCCCTTCGACCCACACGTGGTCTTCAGTGTATATAACCGGGCATCCCGCAGGAATGGCGAATGTGCCATATATAGTTTCATTTCTGATACGCGTGTAGTCGGAAGTATCAGTCGACCCATCAACTGCTGCGACGATACTAGTGTTGAATTCGTTACCGACACGATACACCGTGATGGTGTTATTTGAGTTAAACACTAAGTGATATCCCTTATAAAAGGCGACTCCCCCATTACCGGAGCTAAAGCGCGGAAAGTACAGGCCTGACGCCTGGGCACTCGCCTTAATGGCGCTGAAGTCAGCAGCAATGGCATTAAAGTCTACCTGTGGCGCGGGGTAGCTCCACAGGTTTTGGTTCGGTCCCGCACCAAATACCCCCGGCTTGGTCGTGGTAGTGGTACAGCCATACGCGGCGGTACACGACCACGTTGAAAGTGAGCTCGTTACGCCTGAATTTGCCGTGCCGTCCATACGTACGCCACCGTTAGAGTGATACGGTCCATTGATAGTGCGGTCGAGGCCTGCCCACACACTGTCGTTCACAATAAAGGCATACTGGGCCACTGAGGGGCGAGCGTAACGGGCATAGACGGTCGCGGTGGCGGTACTACTAGCTGGCCGTCCGGTGGACTGTAGGTCCACCGAGGTGACCGCTCCGCAGGCAGTGTTCCCCGTGACCGTAAGCGTGATGGTGCCGGTCTGCCCACCCTCAGGGTCATAGTACGGAATGGTGTAGGGACCTGCCGCTCCCGTACCGTTTTGCAGATCAGTCGGAAAGTGTGCAAGGTGCCACTTGTAGTATTCAATGCCTGCCTCAGCTATGGCGAGTCCCTTACTCTGATCTGTTTGGTATGACTGCACCCGATTTTCCGTAAGAACAAACGAGGAGAGGGCAAAAAGAACCGTGAGGAAAATAGACCCGAACACAAGGGCCAGGAGCATGAGATACCCGCGGGTGGTAGGAGAAATCATAGACGTAGATTACGGAGTGTTGCAGTCTCCTCAAGCGTAAGGATATCAGGTGCGCGAAGCGGATTGAGGTCTATTTGGAGTGATGTGGAGATAGCAGCAATGTCGATAACCGGAACCGTACTTGAGGATATGAGTACCCCATCACTGTCGTAGTACCGGAAAATAGGTGAAGAGGTTGCATTGCGTATATAGGAAGCGATGGTGGTCGTGCTGGTGGTCCCCGTATACATAAGGGGCAATCCGGTTGCTTCGGTGACGGTGCGATAGAACGCGTTATTTAAAAGATAGAGGCGTATTTTTTCGACTGAGCCGTCATTATCGACATCGCTATAAAAGAGAATCGATGATGTGGCCGCCGTTTGGATGGGGTAGGAACCATCCTCGCCATAGGTGGCCTGTCGGAGATTTTGAAACGAGGTGCGTAGTCCGCGCCGGGCATTATCGGTGGCTGCTGTTTGCTCGAGCAAGAAGCTGTTAGCCTTATAGAAATTAACGATGAGCGTGTCGAGGGTAATGCTAAGAAGCGTCGTTATCGATATGAGCACAAGTACTTCAACCAGGGTAAATCCGCGTGCGTGCATACTAGGGGAAGGAGGCCGCGTAGAACGTCTGGCCAGACACCGATACATTGCTATTACTGGTTGTCGTGTAACCAGTTTTTTGAATAGTCACGGTGTAGGTGGCGCTTGAAAGTCCTCCAAAATAAGAAGTGCCGCATGCCGAGGTATCGACATTGTTTGAGTATCCTGATTTTGAAAGGGTCACGACTGCACCCGGCACATTGGCACCAGTGTTGTCACGAACCGACACAAGAATGGTGTTTGTGGTGGGAGATTTCAGAGAGAGATTACTTGTCACTGAACCACCAGGGGAAGGTGCGTAGGGGGGAGCAGAGCAGGCATCGACCACGTCGTAGGAAGAAAGTGAGAGCCCGTAGGAATCCCACTCAACGGACTGTCGGAGGGAGCCAGTACTATCCGTCGTCGTACTGATGGTGGTCTTGTAGAGTGGTGCTCCCCCGCCCGTGGAGCCGATAGTTTTTGCACCCGTAATAGTGAATGCCACATTTGGCTCTGGAAGGGGACCTACGAGCGCATTAAAGCTCCAGTTCGTCACCGTTGGCGTTACCGTCACATCACCTGACGTAAAATCCACAGAAAGCGCGAGCGTAGGATACGTTGAGGTCGAGACTCCCGAAAGATCAATAGAAGGAACATTAAAGCCCGCACTATTTCCCGGTACTGCTGAATCCGGAAGGAGGGTGCTCGAGCCGTCGGTCACGTGCACCCGTGCGCTCGTACTACCGGGAGTTGAAAGCGTCGTGCTTGCGGTGGTCCAGGCAGAGAGATATACCGGAGTGACCGCCACAGAACGCGCTGCGCCACTTCCCACATATCCACTAACATCGGTCGCCAGATGCAGAGTGTTCCCCGACACTGCAGTATTAGTTTGTACCGCAAGCTTCGAAGCGTCTTGAAAAGTGTGTGTGGTAGATGTCGCCGCGACCGCGCGGAACGTGCGTATCGTGAGGTCCGCCAAAAAATCAATCGCAAAGGTACTCGTGGTGGTGACATTTTTTACGACCGTGAGATAACCAGGGGTAGGATTTTGATTTGTTGCATCACGCACGTAGGTTTGCGCACTTGAGTACCCTGCCTTGGAGACGTATACCTGGTATTCGGTAGAGGTAGCGGCTCCCCCCAGAAGCACGACACCGGTGACGTCCGTGAAGGTTGTCACATCAACGGTCGGTAGGATGCTCGTGTTTACCACCCGCACCGTTGCGCCCGGTATCACCACACCGGTGGCGTTCACTACCTGCACCTTAAGCGTACCTCCGTTGGTTGTGGTCTCGATAGAGCTCGGCGAGTAGCTTGAGACCTGGTTTATTTGATAGGGTTTTCCACGCACGGTGTAGGTCACGGCTATTTTTATACGCTTATAGTCGGTGGTGATGCTATTGGTATCACTTCCCCCGGTTCCGTCCGCACTATCATCGACATACTCAACAAAGGTGCGGACCCCGTACGAAATCCCATTTAAGGTGGTGGTGGCGTATTGCGGTATTACCCCGGCAGGAATACCGCCCACGGTTCCCACGGAATCGTACGGGAGTGAGCGTACGTACTCCATGGCAGTATTTGCAACACCCGTAGCACCCGCGCGCGCTTTGGCGACTGACGCTACGAGGAGTGAAGTGTGTAGGAGTGTTATGAGGGAGAGAAAAATAATCAGGATGAGTGCTGAACCCACCACCACATCAACAAAGGAGAATCCGCGCATGGACGAAGGAACCATGCACCCATGATACCGCACGTCGTTCTAAATCTTTGAAGAGAGCGAGTAGATAGGAGTAATCATCGCGAGGGCAAAGATGCCGACCGCCACGCCAATGACCAGCATGAGTACCGGCTCGATGATGGTCGAGAGATCTTTGGTCTTGTCTTCAACATCGGTCTCGTAGTACTCGGCGACTTGCCCAAGCATGTCGGCAACTTTTCCGGTCTCCTCCCCCACCGCAATCATGTCAGCAATAAAGAATGGGTAGAGTTTGGGGTGGTCAGCAAAAGCCGCGGAAAGAGGGTCTCCTTTTTTGACGCGCTCGCTCGCCTCAATAAGCACTCTACCGAATACGTTTTCTCCCACGACTTCACCCGCAATATCAATGGCAGATACCATTTCAACACCCGACGAGAGAAGCGAGGAGAGCGAACGAGCCGCACGTGCGGCAAATGTCTCACGCACCAACTCCCCGATAACCGGAAGGCGCATACTGACGGCGAGTATGGCTTTTTTACCAAACCGAGATTTTGTAAACAGCATGATAGCGGCAAAGGTGAGACCCAGGCCGAAAAAGACCAAAATAACGTTCTGTGCCATAAAATCAGAACCTGCAATGATAATGCGCGTCGCGGTGGGAAGAGCTACATTCAGTGATTTAAAGGTCGCTGAGAGGGTGGGCACGACATAAATCATCATGAGAACGCCAATCACGACAATGGCTCCGAGAATTATGCTCGGATAAATCATGGCACCTTTTATTTTCTTTTCGAGCGTAAAAGAGCGGTCCATCTGGCGCGCCACCACCTTGAGCGCTTCGGCAACCGTGCCCGATTCCTCTCCCGCCTTGGTCATGGCAATAAAGAGACGTGAGAATACGCGCTGATGCTTCTCAAGCGCCTCATGAAAGGAGGTGCCCTTTTTTACCTCTTCTTCCAGTTCACTCACAATAGCTTTAAGGCGCCTATTGCGACTTTGGCGTTGAATGACCGAAAGCGCTCGAGACAGGGTGAGGCCTGCTGCGAGCATGGCAGCAAGATTCTTAGTAAACGTAATACGTTCCTCAGTTTTTATTCCCAAACCAATGGAGATGTTGGCCAGTGCGCCGAGCGCGAGCCCTCCCCCGCGTCCTTCTTCGATAGCAACGACGCTCGCACCTTCCTTTTCAATGTCACCGTACACTGTGAACCGTGAAGGAGCTTCTATTTCTCGCACCTCTTCCCCCCCGTCCTCGCGCTTCACGGTCACTCGGTATTTCATAAAAAAATAGTAGCATCCCCGTACTCTTTCCTATACCTCCACTCACCAAAGAGGTGATTATCCGTCGTTCACCGCGCGCAGTACTTCTTCCAAAGACGTAATGCCGCGTGACGCTTTATAAATACCGTCCTCAAGCATGGTGAGCATGCCCTCCTTACGCGCCTGTGCTTCTATTTCGTCAGGAGAAGCATTGTGCAAAATCATGTCGCGAATCGTCACCGACACGGAAAGTATTTCGTGAATGCCGATACGACTCTTGTATCCATCCTCACACTCGGCGGATTGCTTTGGATGATAGAACGGAAGTGAATCGAGCTTCGCACTTTCTTTCACCAGCTTCTCGTCTTGAAGTGATTTGAAGGCAGCGTCAAATTTATCAGCGACCGCAACCTTATCACGCGCCTTAGAATCAAGCGTGTATTCTTCCTTATCGTCACACAGTCTTCGCACCAGTCGTTGCCCTACCACGAGCCGAAGTGTTGACACCAAAAGGAAGGGCTCGACACCCATATCCATGAGGCGGGGAATAGCGCCTGCCGCGGAATTGGTGTGAATGGTGGAGAGCACGATGTGGCCAGTGAGTGCGGCATTGATGGCAAGCGAGGCAGTTTCGCTATCACGAATTTCTCCCACCATGATGATGTTGGGGTCCTGGCGCAAGAGCGCACGCAGTCCTGCAGAAAAGGTCATGCCGATACCTGGATTCACCTGGGTCTGATTCACCCGTTTCATCTGGTATTCAATGGGGTCCTCGATGGTGGAAATGTTTACATCCGGGGTATTCAAAATATCAAGGATGGTATAGAGCGTCGTCGTCTTACCGGAGCCGGTGGGACCGGAGACGAGAATGATACCCGTGGTCTGTTTGGTGGCGGAGTGAATGCGTTCGAGAGTTTCACCATGAAAGCCGAGACCCTCAAGCGTAAAGCCCTCCCCCGTCTCACGCAAAAGACGCATCACTATCTTCTCGCCATAGTAGGTCGGCAGCAGCGACACACGGAAGGACACCTTATCGCCATCCGTTTCCATTTTGAAACGTCCATCCTGGGGAAGACGCTTCTCATCGAGCTTTAAATTGGAAAGCACCTTAATACGAGCGGTAATACCGGGACCGGCGTTTTTTGGAAGAGTCATGGCGTCATGCAACATACCGTCGATGCGATACCGCACAAGCGTCGCCTCCTCTATTGGTTCAATATGAATGTCGGACGCATCCTGAATGATGGCGTGGCGCAGAAGCGTATCGACAATGCGCACAATCGGAAGGTCCTCGGCCATCTTTTTTAGGTCCTCTCCCGACGCATCTTCTCCGAGTGCTTCCTGTACGATATTAATCTTGCCGGCTTCTGTTGAAATTAAATCGCCAAATTCTTCCTTGAGCGATTTTTGATACTGCAAAAGTACGTGCTTCAGGGACTCATCGTCCGTGAGGCGCGCAAGAATAGTGAGTCCAGTTTTTTTGCGGACCGAATCGATTGCAGCCAGGTCTTGCGTGTCGAGCATGGCGACCTCCAGGTTGGTTCCCTCCTTGCGGAACGCCACAATACTGTGCGTGCGTGCGATGGGTTCGGGGATGAGGGAGAGTACGTCGAGTGCTATTTTTTTATCTTTGAGATTTACGAACGCGATACCGAGTACGTATGCCTTTATGCGACGAAGCGCGTCCGGTGTGAGTGCACCAGACGATACCAGAATGTCTCCGATGGATTGTGTTCGTTCCTTCGCGACCACCTCTGCCGCTTCGACATCTGCACGGGGCACCAGACCCGAGTCGAGAATAAATGTTTTCAGTTCTGTTTCGGAAACCTGCATACCTTATATATAGATGAGTATACCGCCTCTCGCTTTTCTTTCTGTGCATACCAGAGTGCGTGAGTGGGATATCGCTCGTGGTGATGGAGTATTCTAAAAGGACCGATGCACCCAACACCGCCACACGCTCGCAGTGGCCGTGCCGTTGCTGCGACTACTGATGCGTACGAGGAGGAACTCGTACGCGGTCGCGACTGTTCTATTATTCGTCTGCTTTCAGCTCTCCTTGAGCGAGCCCATCTCTGGGGTGCCTCAGATATTCACCTTGACCCCACACACGAACTCACGCGCATACGTCTGCGTGTCGATGGTGTCCTCCATGACATACCCGGCATTCCTCGAATGCTGCATGGAGAAGTTCTCTCTCGCATAAAAATCCTCGCTCGGTTGCGAACCGATGAGCACACCACGGTGCAAGATGGTCGCTTTCATCACACAGGACTGGTTATTGATGTGCGAGTAGCAATTGCTCCTACGCAATACGGCGAGAATGCCGTATTGCGACTACTCACCAGCAACCGAGAAGAGCTTTCACTTTCGAACCTTGGGTTCCGCGCTTGTGACCAGCTACGCATCGAGCAAAATATTCTCCGTACCACCGGTATGATTCTCGTCACCGGTCCGACCGGCTCCGGTAAGACGACGACGCTCTATAGTCTTCTCACGCTTCTGAATGATCCCGGCCGCTCACTAGCAACACTTGAAGATCCGGTGGAATACTCGATTGACGGGGTCTGCCAAATACAACTACAGCCGCGCGCTGGTCTTACCTTTGCTGCGGGACTCCGTGCCCTCCTGCGTCAGGACCCCGACATCATCATGGTGGGTGAAATTCGTGATAGCGAAACCGCGAGCGTCGCCATTAATACCGCGCTCACTGGCCACGTGCTTCTCTCGACCCTTCACACCACGGACGCACTCACGGTGATACCACGCCTCAGGGATATGGGTGTGGATCCGTATCTCATTGCAGCCACCCTTCGTCTGGTCATAGCACAACGACTCGTGCGACGGCTCTGTGAAGCATGTCGCGTTGCGCACGCGACGAATGACGACGACCGTGTGGTGATGCGTACTTTTTCGAAGGAGTCGATTCTTCCGCCGCAGGTGTATGGACCTACCGGCTGTGCGTCGTGTAACGGAACAGGCTACCGGGGACGCGTCGTACTTGCCGAAACGCTCGCGATGGAAGGTGATCTGCGAACCGCGCTTGTCGAAGCTCCCTCGCTTGAAGCACGAGTAGCGCTCGCGCGCAGCAACGGCATGTCATCTATGGGAGATGACGGTATAGAAAAAATTTACGAGGGTATAACGAGTGTCGAGGAGGTGCTTCGTGTCATCCATGACTAAGTCTCGATTATCAGAAACAGAAAAACTGTTTTTTATAAAACGCCTCGCGCAGTTGGTGCATGCGGGGATTCCCCTGCTTGAGTGCGTGACCATGCTTTCGAAGCACACAGCACCGCATTCCCAGAAAATGAGTCGTGAGATAGCAACAGATCTTGAGCAGGGTCTCTCCCTGGCCCGTGCGCTGGCGCGCTTCCCGCACCTATTTAAATCCTTTGAAATAAGTGTGGTGACTATTGGGGAATCATCCGGCACGCTCGCCACCAGTCTTACATATCTTGCAGAGGAGCTCGCAAAGCAGCGGACGCTCCGTCGAAGTGTTCTTGGTTCACTCTTGTATCCCGCTCTGATTACGTTCGCCACCCTTCTTATCACCGGCTTTCTTATGCTGTATTTGTTTCCGCGCATCATGCCGGTCTTTCTCTCACTCCATATTCCCCTTCCGCTTACCACCCGCATCATGATTGCAACCTCAAGTTTTCTTCTCGCGTGGGGATGGGCACTCGGCCTTTTTTTCATGGTGCTCGTCTTGTGTGGTATGGCGTGGTATCGAACAGACGAACGTTTCCGAAACGCCTACGCGACCGGGGTGCTGCGCGTTCCCCTCATCGGCACCCTCCTACGCAACTATCACCTTGCCACGAGCATCCGCATGCTCGGCATACTGCTTTCGCACGAGGTCTCGCTTGCAGAAGCGGTACCGCTCACTGCGCGTGCCAGTAGTCATCCTCAGTACCGTCGAGCCTATGCCGAAGTCATGGAGCGCGTGGTGGCCGGTGAACGTATTGCAGAATCGTTTGCACAGCATCCCCGACTGTTTCCCCTGGTACTCATACAGCTCGTGGAAGTCGGCGAGCGTTCTGGAACGCTTGCGGAAACACTCCTCTATAGTGCACATCTCTATGAAACCGATATTGAAGAAACCACCCGTACACTCGGAACCCTTATCGAGCCAGCACTCATGATAATGATGGGTCTCTTAGTGGGGTTCATTGCGGTCTCCATCATTACGCCTATCTACGGAATAACCCAGAACCTCCATGGATAACCAAGTCTCAAACCTGCGCGGCGTGACGCTTGTCGAGATGCTCATCGTCATAAGTCTCCTTATCTCACTTGCAAGCCTTGGCCTCTTTGTCTCTTTCTCTCACTATCAAGGCGTACATTTTAGAGATGAGCGTATGCTCGTTATCGGAACACTCCAGAAGGCGCGTAGTCAGGCGCTTGCCCACCTCTGTTTTGCTCCCGCGTGCACTGCCGGCGTATCCCATGGGGTGTACTTCGGAACACCGGGTGAGTATGTGGTGTACGAGGGTGATTCCTACGCAACGCGCCATGAAACGGAAGACGAGCGTATTGAGAGTCAGCAGAGCGGACCACAGTTACTGGGATGTCGTGATATGCAGTTTCGTGTCGGAAGCGGAAATGGCAGCTGCCTGGATGGAGAACCGCAGGTGCTCGTACAGGAGCAGGACCGTGTTTCTACTATTACCGTTTCTCCCGTCGGACGAATATGGTGGGACGACTAATCAATTGCCCGCGGGATACGCGCGGCTTCTCGACACTCGAGATGCTCATTGCTATGACCCTGCTGGTGCTTACACTATCGGCAGTACTGCTCCTCATACCGACCACCCAGTCAGGAACCATTGATACCGAACGGGGTACTGATGCACTCGAGGAAGCGTCACGTGCCCTTGCGCGTGAGCGCGTGCGCGCGAAGGAAGATTTTAGAACAGTCGTCGCTTCAAGCACGGACACTATGCGCTACGGAATGTCGTTTCACATGGAGCGTGCCGTCATGCCTATCGATTTCTTTTTGTACCAAGCGACGAGCAGAGCAGGCTGGGGTGGGTGGTATGGAAAAAATCAGCAGGTCGAGCTCTCGACGCTCCTGGCAAATCTTGACCAGCGCGATACCTGTAGTGCCAGCCCGAGCACATCCTGGCAGTTTCCGCTCGCGTCGCACTTCCTTTTTGGAGCGCTGCCAGGACTTGCAGACGCCAGTGGTCTGTACCCACTCACTGACCTCGATGTGTATCGCAATCGTCTGTATGCAACCGTACAGCTAAGTGCGAGCACCCTTCCGTCAGTGGGTCCGCTTGGTGGCGGTAGTGTGGTCGACGACGCGCGTATTGGAACCAGCGTGTGGAGCCTCCCGAAAAATGCACTGCTAAGTGACAACCAGTACACCAGCGCAACGCTGGCAGCGGGAGACACCACACACTACCTGCGCGTATCAGACTTTGGATTCACCGTACCGCGCGGCGCGACTATTCTTGGCATTGAAGTAGCAATAGAACGAAAGAGCTCAAGTAATACGAACACTGTGAAAGATGACATGGTGCGTATCGTACATGCGGGTGCACTCGGTAGTACCAATAAAGCGAGTGCGACGAATTGGGGTACGAGCGATTCCTACCGAACGTATGGTTCCTCCGTTGATCTATGGAATGAAACCGATTGGTCGCCGCAGGTGATAAACGACCCTGCCTTCGGGGTCGTGTTTGCTGCAGCAGCAAGTGGAGGGAGTGGGGCACGAGTCGCATCGGTCGACCATGTGCGCATTACCGTCACCTACACGAAACAGTTCTATATCGTAGAAGTCTCTGGTACGCCGACTGTTATAGGAGGTCTCGGACAGAACTCCATTGCTGCAGGTATGAATGCAGTCGTTGTCGCTACCTCGACCTCGCTCGGCGACTACGCCTATGTGGCCATGAATTCTTCCGTCGCTCAACTTGAGGTTATCGATGTGTCACAGCCTACCGCTCAGGTTGTCTCGACGTATCACGTGCCCGGCGCCGCAGTTGCTGCCTCTACAATTTTTTATCATCAGGGATACGTGTACCTAGGACTGGGAAACAATCCCAGTGGCGGTGAGCTCGCCATCATCGACGTACACGATACGCGCGCACCCGTACTCGTCGGTACCTATGAGGTAGGTGCCGGCGTAAACGATATCTACCTCCGTACCGGCATCCTATACCTCGCCACTGATGACAGTACTCGTGAGCTCCTGCTTCTTGACGTGCCTGATGTCGCTCACCCCACACTGCGCGCGTCATACAACGCACCGGGCACCGTCGGCTCGGGACAGGGTCGCTCGCTCTATGTTGTTGGAGACACCGTCCATCTCGGCCGCTACTACAGTCTCACGACCGCTCCAGAATATCTTTCGATAGATACGAGCGGGATACCCCTCATGGAGAGTTCGTACGATGTCGGACCTTCAGCGAGTCAACCCTTCGGAATCTATGGCGTGATTGCCCGGAGAAACCTTGTCTACCTCCTTACGTCGAGCACCGCTCAAGGAGGAACACTTTCTGTCTTTGACGCTACCAATCCAAAAAATCCGATTCCCCAAGCCTCGCTCGGTCTACCCCATGGGGGTGGAGGTCGCGCACTCGACTGCGAAGGCGAGACGCTCTATGCCGCTTCGGTGCCAGCGACAGGTAGCTACGCAAACAGAGGCTCACTCTCCGTCTTTACTTCGCTATGACTCGCCACGGTACCCGATGCGAACGTGCGGCAGGATTTACCCTTATCGAGACCCTCATCTATCTTGCACTTTTTTCACTACTCATCGGAGGAGCAGTGGTCGCCGCATTCAATCTTTTTGAAACTGCGGCCACCGGCGGCACCTACACACTCCTTATAGAAGAGTCCGATTTTCTGTTGGGGAAAATCTCATGGGCCCTGGGTGATGCTTCTTCCCTATCACTTCCTTTGCTCGGCGAAACGGGCACGGAGCTTAGTGTGATTCCGCTCGATACGAGCGGAGAAAGCGTGCGCTCGTTTAGGGTGGTGGATAGCGACCTTATTCTTACTACGACGCAGGATGCTGTGCTGAATGCAGCAGACGTATTTGTTCAAAGTATTTCATTCACTCATCTCGATGGACCCGAGGGAGTGGAAACGGTTCTCGTGCTTTCGGCCCGAACGCCAAACGGTATGCTTTTGACGCGCGTGGCGACGAGTACGACCTATATCAAATAACCGGAATTGGAAAGCGCCCCCCCAGTGATGTGCGGGCGCGTTGGGGTGCTAAAAACCACACCATAACCGGAAGCGCACCGCGTGGGGGCGGGGGGCGGAGTGCACGTGGCTCCACCAAAGAGGCGCACCTTCACGACGTCGCCGGCGAACATCGGAGCACGGACCAGAGTCCAGTCAGTCGAGTCGGCCATGCGCCGCGCGACAGTATAGTTGCCGATGCGCGTGGCCGATGGGGCGCCAAGCGGACGCTCATAGAGCGGGATACCGCAGCGTTCCGCAATGGCGACGCTCTTCAGATAGACGGTACGTGCTTTCCGGCCGTTGGCCGGAAAGTAGCGATCGTTCAGCGCCGAGACCAGAGACTGGCCCCGGTCGATTGTCAGGGTATAGCTCCGGGTGCCGAACCAAGCAACCAGGAACACCAGGACGACCATCAGCCCGATGGCGATGATGATGATGGTGGTGAGGTTGTGATGCCTTTGCTCCTGCCTGTAGAGTTCGTCAGAAGAGCGGCCACCCGTGGCCTCGGTATACGTATTGGTCATGGAATCCTCCGTGCGACCGTGGATGATAGTGAGACGAATTGAAAGGAACACTTTTCTCGCCTCAGATGAAGAGAGTACATATTTAGTATACATGAAATGTACGCATAGTCAATACCCCTCAATGTCCCCTTCCTGTTGTGGATTGCCCTCTTTATTCCTTATACTGGCGCTATGGAAGGAGCTTTCAATAAATTAAAACGACGCGTCGAGCAGAATATTCTTCCTGACTTACGCGATAACTTTGCGGAGGACTATAGCCCGACTACCGTGATGCAACAACTTGCTACACCTGAAGAATCGCTTGCAATGGGTGATCGGCTCTTCGCTCCAGAAACACGCGAAGCACTACTTACCGAAGCGGAACGTCTTGCCGACGGCGAATACAAAGCAACGATAATGGCGGGCTCAAAAAAGGAGGCCACACTCCATCCGCATGACTTTTACCTACAAAAAGAAGACGACCGCATACAGGTGTATTTTATAGACCCAGAGCATGCAATGGGTAAACACAAACGACAAAAGGATTCTCCCCTCATACGTAAAGGGGATATCCGCCCGACAACCGTAGCGCTCCTTGCAGCCGAACTCGCACCTGATGCTGTGCCGCGACTTTCTATGCTTTGGTACCGTTCGCAGGCAGTAGAACACGTGACTGATCTCAAGATGCGCGCCCAATACGAAACAGCAAAGGAGTTACTCCGCAATAACACTGAACTACCCGATCTTCTTAAGGGAAAGGGAAATGAGATTACTTTTCAATTCACCACCCGTCCTGAGGTACTGGTTGCGCAGGCTCGCTACACGTCCCTTCCCGAACTTAAGTACTTCACCCAAGGTAACGTCGACGTAAACGGAGCGCTCGAAGGTAAGGTGTCTGCGAGCAATATCATTATGCGCCGCGCGCTTGGTCTGCTTCGCGACGGGGCATTTAAGCCAACGCACACTACCGAACAATCAATATCCCCGTAATTGACGCGATACCTATATATGGTATCTTTTACCTATCTGAGATGTCCGCACCCGCGGGCATTTCTCTTTAGAAAAGAGTGCGGTGCGACAACTAAATAAAGGAACTATGTTGGATCTAAAGACTATACATTCGGTGCTGGGAGAATTCGAAGAGCGCGGTATTACCAAGGAGGTGATGTTTGACGCTATCGAAAGCGCGATGGCGACCGCCTATAAGAAAGAGTATGGAAAACGCGGACAGGTCATCCGGGGCAAGCTCGATATGAATACGGGCACCGTTGTCTTTGAACAGGTGAAGACCGTCGTGGACGACACTATGGTGCGCTTCCCTGAAGAAGGAGAAGAGTTTGAAGAACTTCCCCAGCACCACCCCCATCATGATCGTGAAGAGGAAGTCGCTGAGGGCGAGCTTCCCCGCTACGATGCTGAAAAACACATGCTCATTGATGACGCGCGTCGCATCAAGCGCGATACGCAGTTGAACGATGAGATTATCTTCCCGCTTGAGCCGCAGGACGACTTCGGCCGTATCGCTGCACAGACCGCCAAGCAAGTGGTGATTCAAAAAATTCGCGAAGCGGAGAAGCTCTCTATTCTTGAAGAGTTCGGTCACAAGAAGGGCGATATTGTCTCTGGTGTCGTACAGCGCATGGAGCGCGGCGCCATCTTTATCGACCTCGGGCGCGCCACCGGCATCATTCCCTACGAAGAACAAATTCCTGGCGAGCGCTATCGTCCCGGAGAGCGGATTCGCGCCTATCTGTACGCCGTAGACGAGGGATTCCGTGGTGTGTATCTTCGCCTTTCCCGCAGCCATCCCCGTTTTCTTATCCGTCTCTTTGAGATGGAGGCACCAGAGCTTGCGTCCGGCGCCATTGAAGTGAAGGGTGTCGCGCGCGAACCCGGTAGCCGCACCAAGATTGCGATTGCATCCGTAGACGCGCATGTGGACCCGGTGGGTTCTCTGGTCGGTCAGCGCGGAGTGCGCGTTTCGACTGTCATGAGCGAGCTCGGTGGTGAACGCATCGATATTATTGAGTGGGGTGAGGACCAGACCGCCTTTATTAAGGAGTCCCTCTCCCCTGCTACCGTGCTTGAGGTCGTGCTTGACGAAGAAAATCACCGTGCGGCCGTGACGGTCTCGGAAGACCAGCAGTCGCTCGCCATTGGGCGCGGTGGTCAGAATGTGCGCCTTGCCGCAAAACTGACTGGTTGGAATATCGACATCAAGTCGACCGGAGGCACTGCGGAAGCTTCAGCTTCTGCAGATATCGCTCCGGAGGGCGCGAGCGACGAGAGCGTGGCGGCTGCGGACGCCGTCGAGGACGAAGACCCAGCGGTCGCTGCTGGCATCGACCCTGTCGAGAGCGAATCTATCGTCCCTGAGGACGATAGCCAGAACAACACGCTTCCGGCTGAGGAGGAGAGTACGCTCTCAGAAAACACCTCGATTGCAGATTCAGAGGAGTCGCGCGATGAGACGAATGAAACCGTAGCTGACAACGCGTAGTATTAGGAGATATATTCCTCATCACACACCATGAATCCCGTTAGAAATTTCGGGAAACGGGGAACATGCAGTTATTATGGGCGCTACACCTTACACACTTAATTTCTAACGGGATGAATCTTCTTCACGATATTGCACCAGGTACTTCAGGCGAAATGAATGTCATCGTTGAAATTCCACGTGGCTCGCATAATAAGTATGAGATTGATAAGGAGACCGGTCTTATTGCCCTTGACCGCGTGCTTCACACCGCACAAACGTATCCGTTTGATTACGGATTTGTCCCGCAGACGCTGTGGGACGACGGGGATGCCCTCGACGTGGTACTGCTGACTACCAACCCGCTGCCACCCGGGATTCTCGTCAAAGCTCGTCCTATCGGTATCTTGCCGATGGTAGACGGCGGCGAACAGGATGAGAAAGTGCTGGCGGTACCCGTCGGTGACCCTCGCTTTAAGGAGATCCAGGACATCGGCGACGTGAACGCGCATACGCTCAAAGAAATATCGCATTTCTTCCTCACCTATAAGCAGCTCCAGAATAAGGAAGTCACGCTCGGGGAGTGGCAGGACAAAGGGGCAGCCGAGGCGGCCTTCGCACGCGCGTGCCAGCTCTACACTGATAAGAAATAGGAGGATTACCTCCCGAAAAACGCCACCCTGGGGTGGCGTTTTTCGTTTCTGCATCTTTTTGCTTTATACTTCAGATATGGAACATACATCCACTGAGCTCAGCGAGCACAAGAAGGAATTACCGGCCGAAGGCGAGCATCGCTTGGGCTCAACGGGAAGCGTTATCGCCATACTACTCATTGTCATGCTTCTGGTAATTGGTGCTTTCTATGTATGGGGCCAGCGGCTCGCAGAGCAACGTGCTGAATACTACGTACCAGCAATCGAACAATAAGCCGCGCGTGCGCCCGCTGCTTCTTTTTGCTACCATGCCTTCACTAACTGCTTTTCTATGAAACAACCCTCTCTTCCCCGTGCTTCGATGCTGGTTCCGATGGTGATTGAGAAATCCCAATTCGGTGAACGAGCCTATGACATTTATTCACGTCTTTTGCGTGAACGTATCGTCTTTCTTGGTGGCGGTATTGATGACGACGTAGCAAATCTCATCATTTCGCAGCTTCTCTTTCTTGAGGCAGAGGACCCGAAAAAAGATATTTACCTCTATGTGAATTCTCCCGGCGGCCATGTGCACTCCGGTCTCGCCATTGTGGATGCCATGAACCACATCAAGCCAGATGTTGCGACCGTTGCCGTCGGTATGGCAGCAAGTATGGGTTCCATCATTTTGGCTTCCGGTGCTAAAGGAAAGCGTTTTGCCCTACCAAACGCGGACATTATGATTCATCAGCCACATGGCGGAGCAGAGGGACAGGCTACCGATATCGAGATTAGCGCAAAGCGCATTCTTTCGCTGCGTGATCGTCTCAATAAAATCCTCGCGAAACAATCGGGGCAACCGCTGGAGAAAATTGAGCGTGACGTGGACCGCGACTTCTTCCTGACGGCGGACGAAGCAAAAAAATACGGCATCGTCGACGTGGTGTACAAGGTGAAGTAAGGAGTTTTTAAAAGGAAACCGGCCGCAAAAGCGGCCGGTTTCCTTTTGTGCTACCCTGCCCGTGTACCGAACAGCTGAATTCCTGACTTTTCTGAACTTCTCTTATCCCTACTTTGATTCTAAAAAAGTGTGTTCAAAAGGCCTTAGCTACTAGGCGCGAGTGAGGAACGAAATGAGCCGTACTAGACGTACGGTGAATGAGGACCGGAACGAGTAACAACGTAGATACGGACTTTGGGACATGCTTCCAAATGATATGTCTATAAAACTGATATTGAGCTTGTTAGCCCTTTCCGGCCTCGCCGGCATCGCACTCGGGTACGTGCTGCGCCTTCTGATTGCGCTTGGTCAGCGTGGCTCCTTGGAGCTTGAAATCAAGCAAAAAATGCTTGAGGCAAAGGAGCGTGCCGGGAAGATGCTTGAGGAAGCAGAAGCGCGTGCGGAAAAAGTAATCGAGGAGCACGAAGCACCCATGCGCGAGCGCGAAGAGGTGATAAAAAAAACCACAGAACGGCTCGCGAAGCGTGAGGAATTTCTTGATGAGCGCGAGCGAGGACTCGCCGACGAAGCAGAGGATGTACGCAACCGCGAAAATGAGGCAGCCAATATAAAACGTGAGGCGGAAAAGCTGCGCGAAGAGCGCCGCCATGAGCTCGTGCGCCTCGGGGGACTCTCCGAAGCCAAGGCACGCGACGCGCTGATGAAAGACCTGGAGGAAAGCCAGTCGGATTCACTACTGGCACGGCTGCAAAAGCTTGAAAACCATGGCCGTGACATGCTCGAAGAGAAGGCACGCGCCATTTTGCTCTCCACCATTCATCGCATGGCAACCAATGTGAACAGTGACGTCATGACCCTTTCGGTTGCTATTCCTTCCGAAGAAATAAAGGGGAAAGTTATTGGCAAGGAAGGGCGCAACATTAAGGCATTTGAGCGCGCGACAGGAGTGGACGTCATTATAGACGACGCACCCGACAAAATAACGCTTTCATCCTTTGACCCCCTGCGACGCCACGTGGCAAAGCTCGCCCTTGAACGCCTGATTGAAGACGGGCGTATTCAGCCGACAAAAATCGAGGAGGTAGTGGAGAAAACGCGCGCAGAAATGAGCGAGCTCATTAAGCAAAAAGGTGAGGAAGCAGCGTACGAGGTGGGTGTGGTGGGCTTGGACCCGCGCCTCATTACCCTTTTGGGTCGTCTGCACTTCCGTACGAGCTACGGCCAAAATGTACTCCAGCATTCTATTGAAATGGCGCACATTGCCGGCATGCTCGCCGACCAGCTGGGTGCTGATAGTGAAACCGCACGCGCTGGCTCCCTGCTTCATGATATCGGTAAGGCAGTGGACCACGAGGTGCAGGGCACCCACGTGGAAATTGGGCGTCGTATTCTTGAGAAATTTGCCATCGAGAAGCCGGTCATCCAAGCGATGCAGTCGCACCATGAGGAATATCCGTATGAGACACCGGAATCAGTCATTGTGCAGGTTGCCGACGCTATTTCCGCCGGACGTCCAGGAGCGCGTCGCGATACCGTGGAGCGGTATCTCGAGCGCCTCGGCGACCTTGAGCGCATCGCGAGCGCCTTTGAGGGTGTCGAAAAGGTATACGCGATACAAGCAGGCCGTGAAATTCGCATCTTTGTGAATCCAGGCAAGGTATCGGATTTAGCGACGCATAAGCTCGCGCGAGACATCGCTGAGCGTATCCAGCAAGAGCTGAAATACCCCGGGGAAATCAAGGTAAACGTTATTCGGGAGAATCGCGTGGTGGAGTTTGCTCGTTAGACCAAGCAAATAGGCCATGAAATGCGCCGCCCCCACGGGGTGGCGCATTTCATATATCAGGCAATATAATCAGTATTTTAGCCACTATCCCCAGCTTTCCTGGGGGCTATTGCATAATATGGCTCATTTCCTATACTTTCTGGCGTAGCCCTTCCTCGGGCTCTCGTGTGCCCGAAAGGGATTAATTCTAAATATCTACTATGAATAAAGCAGATATCGTAGCGAAGGTGCAGGACGTACTCGGCGGCACCAAGGCTGACGCAGACCGCGCAGTCGAAACTGTTATCGAGTCCATCACTGGCGGCCTAAAGAGCGGCGACGAAGTGTCGATCGCTGGCCTTGGTATCTTCCAGGCAAAGGCGCGTCCAGCTCGCACCGGTCGCAACCCGCGCACCGGCGAGACCATCAAGATTGCGGCAACCCGCACTCCCAAGTTCCGCGCTGCTAAGGCGCTCAAGGACGCTGTTAAATAGTGAGCCCGCTGAAAACGTTCACCTGCTTCGTTATGGGTCCCACTGAATTTCTCCACCGTATACCATATACGTCTACGAAATTCAGTTCCCCATGCCTCGCATCTGAAACATTTTCAACGACCTCATAAGCGATTCTCCTACGTAAAAGCCCCGCTCACGCGGGGCTTTTACGTTTCCTAAAGGCATGTATTAGCCCTGAGTTCAACTAACAAGTGCAACACCTCCGTTAATCTGGAGGTATGGAATACCAGCATTTTAGTATTGAGGAGCGCGAAGCGATTCAGCGAGGGCTCTGGGAAAAGCGTTCAATCCGCCACATCGCGCGCGGATTGGAACGGGTCCTCCTTGGAGGGCCCGTTAACTTTTATTTTTGAAATATTTCTTATCCTTCAGCTTCCCGGGCATAAAGCTTTCCTCGTCATATTTCTTATAGCCCTTGTGATAACCGCTCTAAACAGAAGAACAAACTTAAGGTCGTTCTTCTGTTTAGCTCACTAGAGTGCGGGATAGGAGAAGTTCCGCTTCGCTGCACGCATCGGTCACCCATAAATTCCTACTGGGATTTTGGTCGACCCCGCCTCGGCGCCGTCGCGCCTGCGGCTTTCGATTCTCCACGTCTGGCGTCGCACGCCAGACTTATTCCGCACATATTCTGCTTCTCACAATATGTGCGGAATAGGAGAATCGAACTCCTGCTAAGTGGTTGGAAACCACTTGTTCTACCATTAAACTAATTCCGCTTTATTTGCCTGCTTTACTACCGCTTCGTTCCATGCCTGGATTCTTCTATGGAACTGCACTCCGTACTCTTTTCGTCCACCACTCTTAACTCCCAAATGGAGAGTACCGAAAGGTAACTTACCCTTCTTATCCTGTTTTTTGTTATTACGCCAGTCTACCTGCGATTTATGGAATTGGCTCATAGGAATGCTAGTCGTGTGTGACCAAAATTGCAAACATAGTGCCTCATTACTGTCAGGATAGATGTGAACACGCGGAGAAAGCTGCTCACGTTTAACTCCTAGACTTTAGAACCATGCGACCGCTGCACGTATGACCATTGGGTCAGAATTAGTAACACGAACGATATCGTGGGTTTTTCCACCTTCTCCTAAGTAGAGACCAAGTCCAAAAAGAAACAGGTCTCGTTTAGATATACGACCAATCTCTTGGTAAGCATCTTCCTTTATCTTTTGGGTCTTCTTCTGTCGAATAAGGGTTTTCTTTGCATTCGCGGCTGCAATGGCTCCTCCGATTCTTTTAATCGTCTCATTATTTGGTGCGTAGGGAACAGAGGAGAGCCAATCACTGAGAGTGCTTTTGGATACACCAGTCCGAGAACTTATGTCTGTATAAGAATGGCCTGATCGCCGCAATCTCAGTGCTTCTTTCCGTTTCTCTGTCGCATGCATCTATTGATTATATATCAGTACAGTACTGATATGACTGTACGGTTCCTGATTCTACGTGGATAAATAGTGAGCGCGCGGTAGCATGCACCTATGCGAACGCATCTTGAGCATTTGGCTGCTGCACTCGGTTTTTTAGTCTTCGCACTTTTCATTTCATACTTCGGTACGGGAACGAGAACTTTCTCGCCCCTCGCTCGTTCTTCCGGCACTCTCACTCCCCTACCCTCTGAGACTCGGCCAATAGCCGCGACAACAACGGTCCCGACGTTTACCCTTGCGACGTCGACCTTGGAAACACTCTTCCCTACTCACCTAGCGGTACGTAGTGCCGCAGTCCCACCCGCAAAAGCGGTGGTACCGGCCAAAGCCAAGCCGGTGACAAGCGTGCCCCCACCTCCTTCACCTAAACCAGCTACGCCTGTTGCACCTGATCCCGCACCAGAAGCACCAGCCGCCCCAAGTGGTTCGAGTCAGAAAACGATTGTGGCGCGCTCTATTGTAAATATTCTCTGTATTTCACACGTACCCACCCTGCGCTCCACGAGCAGCTCGGGCGAAATTATTGATTCACGGGGCATTGTCCTCACGGTGGCGCATGTGGCGCAGTCCCTCCTTCTTGAGGAATACCTTGGCTCGAACGTGGTCTCGTGTACGCTGCGGACCGGAAGCCCCGCCAAAGACACCTACCTCGCGAAACCAATATATGTACCCGAAGCATGGGTGCACGCGAACGCCACCACACTCATAAGCTCCCAGCCCACAGGAACAGGTGCGTATGATTATGCACTTCTCGCTATTACGAGAAGCGTGAGCGGAAAAGCGCTTCCTGGCTCGTACGCCGCACTCCCCCTCTCAACCTCGGTTGCGCATGTGGGCGACACGGTTTTTATCGGCTCCTATGGAGCACAAAGTCTCACCAGTGCCCAGATTCGCTCAGCACTTTCCGCCATACTGGTCTCTAGTACCATACAAGCCCGCTATACGCTCGGTACCAACACGCAGGATGTTCTCGGTATACCGGGCTCGGAAGCTTCCCAGCAAGGCTCCTCTGGGGGCGTAGTCGTGAACGACGCGAATGAGCTCATTGGGCTCATCACGACGAGCCAGGTAGTAGGAGACCTGAACACGCGTGAAATGCGCGTCATCACTCCTTCCTACCTCCGGCGTAGTTTTAAGGCAGACACGGGCAAGGATTTGGAGACCTACTACACCACTACTAGTATCCCGATATTAGTCGAGGTGTATGCCGACACGGCACGTGAGCTTGGTGCCTACATCGCGCAAGCCATTAGTCTTACGAAAGAGTGACCGATACCAGCTGGTGGTCTGAGCCATAGCGCTCGAGATATACCTGCGGGTCTGTCGCCATGAGATCAGTCGAAACCAGAATGTGATCCAGCTGCGAGCGCGAAAAGGGGTGCGTTATCTTTCCGCGTAGCGGATTTTTAAAGCCGCGAGCTACGAAACGTTCTTCAAACAGCAACCGCTCTGGGTACCAGGGCATACCTTCAGCTAAAGGCGCACCCAGAAGCCAGTTGATGAGCTTCATGGGTGGGTACTCCACGACATTAAAGTCACCTGCTATCACGGTAGGTAGCTCTGGCTGTACGTGCCCCATGACTACTTCAAATTCTTTTGCTCTATTGCTTGCTCCCCATAGGGTGAGGTGCACCGAGAAAACGCGCAGCACGGAATCTTTATAGGGAATATCAACGTAGAGTGCGCCGCGCTCGGTCACGAAGGACCACTTAATAAGCGACATCAGCGCAATAAAGAGGCGGGTATGCGGTGGAAACTTGAAATTGAAAAACTGCAGAGTTCCCGTATTCACAAAGGGTATACGCGAAAGCACCACCACATGGTTGCGTTCCCTTTTCTCATTTTTAACTAAACGAATAACGTCCACGTGGCTTGCCAGATGAAACGGCATCTCTTTGAGGAGCGCGAGTAGCTCATCCGTCACTTCTTGAAGACACAAGATGTCGAAATCGAGTGTACGTATAGCTTCTGCCAATTCGCGCATCCGCGGGTTGTAGCAATAAACGTTCCAGGAATAGATTTTCATGGGTGCGGTGTATCTTTTCAAAAATTCAACCCCGTCATCCGACTCTTCCCCGAAGAGTGAATCCGGTCGAAAGCTCATTCAAATCCTGTGTCGGGGTGCGGAGAATCGAACTCCGTCATCATGCTCCCAAAGCAAGCGTACTACCGGTATACGACACCCCGAAATACTATGTAATTCCTTCAGCAAGCAGGTTGTGCTGACTGTTGTTTCAGCATCCTACCAGATTTATAGAATTTGTGGCAGATAGCGAACCTGGGCCACACCATCGCGCTTGCGTAGCCACACCAGTACCCCGTCCACCTGCCATTCCCCTTCCCAATCGATATTTGCAACATACCACTCGCTCGTACGTGCTACGCGTCGTATTTTAGCTTCGTGAAGGTTCGAGGACGGCTCATATCTGTCATCGTTATCGGTATCGTTTGGAAACTGAACACACAAAATCGATTTCACCTCTACAAAATGAAGAACATCTCCTTTTCGAGCGATGATATCGATTTCACCGGTCTTGCGGGTCACATTCCGTGCAACGATACGCATGCCGCGCCTACGAAGGTACTCGGCGGCGACCTTCTCCCCCAGATTCCCAATGTCCTTACGCGAGTGGTGTGCGAGCTCCACGACTTTTATAGAAATGATGTATTCATTCACTATTTTAACGACACAGTAGTCTTGATGTTGTCCTTTATCCCCAGTATCCCCCTAGTTATGAACAGTTGTCCCAAATAGAGAAAGCCGCAGAGCGCGGCTTTCTCTTTCCTCTCCTCAGTGCGGGTAAGGGTAATCGAAACCCTGTCTCATCCTTGGCAAGGACGTGTTCTACCACTGAACCATACCCGCTTCGTTTGGGATGATAGCACGGCATATTGGGGGTGCGCTAGATGTTTGCAGATCCTGAAGATTCGGCAGGACCATGATTACATTCTCGGTCACCATAAGATACGTTAGGGCGCATTGTGGTCACGAGTAGTCTGCGGGCCGTCGCTTTGGAAAGATTTGTGGTCACCCATAAATCCCTGCTGGGATTTTGGTCGACCCCGCCTCAGCACCGTCGTGCTTCCGGCTAGCACAACTGTGCCCCGCACACTTGTGCTCCCGCCAGGACTCGAACCTGGAATACAACGTCCGAAGCGTTGCGTGATATCCATTTCACTACAGGAGCTTATTTTTGATACTACAGCGGAGCTAGGCGAAAGGCCACTACCATACTAGTATTTTCCTAATGCACTATCAGGTTCCTCTCGAGGTAAAGACTGTAGCGGAAGGCCTCCGTAAGGAGGGTTTTGAGGCCTATCTCGTAGGCGGTTGTGTACGTGATCTCCTTATTGGCCGCTCTCCGAAGGATTGGGATATCACCACCAACGCCAAGCCGGAAGACATTCAGCGTATTTTTCCGGAATCTTTCTATGAGAACGATTTTGGAACCGTAGGTGTAAAGACTGAATCCGAGGACCCTACCCTTTCCGTCATTGAAATCACGCCCTACCGCACAGAATCTGAATACACTGATAAGCGCCGTCCTGACGCCGTCACCTTTGGAAACAGCATCGAGGAAGATCTAGCACGGAGAGACTTCACCATAAACGCCATTGCGCTCGACGAGTCTAAAGGACAAATACTGGACCCCTATAAAGGACAAAAGGACATTGAGGCAAAAGTCCTTAAAACCGTGGGTATAGCGACAGAACGGTTCGAGGAGGATGCTCTACGCCTAATGCGCGCAGTTCGGCTGGTAGCCGAGCTTGAGTTTGCTCTCGAGGCTGATACGGCGGCAGCTATACAGAAAAAGGCTCAAAACCTGAAGCTTATTTCACGTGAAAGAATTCGAGATGAGTTTGTTCGTATCCTCGAGTCCCCAGAGCCCATGATGGCCCTGGTGCTTGCTCAGCAGCTTGGAATCCTTGAGTATATTGCCCCAGACCTCATTCGAGGCATCGGAGTCGACCAAAACCAGGCTCATAGCTATGACGTTTTCGAGCACAATCTGCGGGCCATGCAGCATGCGGCTGACAAGGAGTGGCCGCTGGATATACGGCTCGCTGCCCTATTCCACGACATTTCAAAGCCAGAAACACGTCGAAGGTCTGACGAGAAAAAAGATTGGACATTTCATGGACATGAGGTTGTGGGCTCTCGAGTGGCGAAAAAGGCACTTGAGGACCTGCGCTTTTCACGTGAAACTATTGAGAAAGTCGGTAAACTAGTCCGCTGGCATATGTTTTTCAGCGATCCAGAACAAATTACCCTTTCTGCTGTTCGTCGCATGATACAAAACGTTGGCGAAGAGAATATCGAGGATTTATTGAATATACGTATCTGTGACCGAGTAGGCACCGGACGCCCGAAGGAACAGCCCTTCCGTTTCCGTAAATATAAAGCAATGGTAGACGAGGCTTTGCGTGACCCTATATCTGTAGGAATGCTCAAGACTGACGGCACCAGGATAATGAAGGAGTTTCAAGTGGAACCAGGGCCACGTATAGGCTATGTGCTCCATGCCCTCCTGGAAGAGGTTCTCGATGATCCTAAGGCAAACAAACAAGAGCTTCTCGATATGCGAACAAAGGAGCTCCTGTCTCTACCCGACGCTGACTTAAAGGATTTAGGTGATGCAGGGAAGAAAAAGCGCGATCTAGAGGAGGAACGTGAGATACAGGAAATATTGAAAAAGCACCACGTTAATTAGTTTTTAAAAGTTTCATGTGGAACCCGCCACCAAGGCCTGCCCTTGGTGGCGGGTTTATCAGGACATGGCCGTGCCTGTTTGAGTCCAAGATTTTTTCACGTAAACGTAAAAGAGGGTTAAGATTTCACGTGCAACACACTAAACAGATTATTCATAGACAGAAAAGTACTATGATATATCATAGTACT